>Ga0074195_1000069_pt1 | contig 254559 bp, 212 predicted proteins | sample EPASupsiteHSE623_FD_64525 | JGI IMG/M metagenome (GOLD analysis project Ga0074195, IMG submission 64525) | Bioremediated contaminated groundwater from EPA Superfund site, New Mexico - Sample HSE6-23 | ecosystem: Environmental > Aquatic > Deep subsurface > Groundwater > Contaminated ...
TCATTGCGCCGCTGCCGAAGGTGAGGGCCAAACTGGCCACCGTGGGAGCGTGTCAGAGTCGGGCGCAGTGATCGATATTATTCGTTCCGATCGCTGTCCGCATAAATTTTTGCATCAAATAGTTTTCTTCGTTGCTCGCCCTGGCGCAACTGAAACCTGATATGGAATCGGGTCCGTACATGGACTTGAGATCGAAAAATTTCTTGGCCACAATGTTCAGGGCGTCTTCCCAGCTGGTTTCCACCAATTGCCCGCCCCGGCGGACCAGGGGGGTGGTGAGCCGGTCCTTGTGCTGGACAAAATTATGTGCGAAACGGCCCTTGACGCAGAGCGCTCCGTAATTGGGAGCCAAATCAGGCTCCGAGGTCACTTCCATCAGGGTATTGCCTTTCACCTTGAGAAGAAGCTGACAGCCGGCGCCGCAGTACGGACAGGTCGAGCGGACCTCGCGCACAGGCTCGCCGGTGATCGGAGGCAGCATGTCCTTTTTATTAAGTGCGCCGGTGGAGCAATTGTCAACACAGGTGCCGCAGGAAACACAGTTTTCCTTGAACTTGAACTTGAGACCCACCGGTCTGCCTTTATCGTCCACGCCGCCGGCGCTGATTTCAATGGCGTCGTAGTCGCAGCTGTTCTGACAACGCTTGCAATAGATGCACTTGTTCAGATCAACCAGGATCATGGGATGGGAGATTTTTTCGGTGTAAACAGGCTTGGTTCCCATCCCGGTTCGGCTTGGGTCAAGACCGAAATCCATGGCCATTTCTTTCAAATCACAACGGTCAAAAGCGCGGCAGCCGCAGGAGAGACACCGCTTGGCCTCGGTTATCGCCATCTGCTCGGAAAAGCCGAGCTTGATCTCGCTGAAATCCTGGGTAGCAATCTGCGGCGGCCGGGTGGGCATCTTTTCGCGAAGCTTGATATTGATCCCCTCGAAATTTCGAAGATCAACATCATCAAAGCCTTTGCCCCGGGTGAAGTTAAACCGGCTCTCAGCCACAGTCTTGGTAATCCCCATAACCTGGGCATGGATATTTTCCGCAGCCCGGCGGGCAGCAACAACGGCCTGGATCACCGAACGGGGCCCGCTGGTAACATCACCGGCCGCATAGATTCCGGGATGATTGGTCAGTGAGGTTCTTGGATTGGCCTTAATATTGAATTTCGGAGTCAGTTCGAGAGTCGCTTCCAGTTGACCGCCGTCGAATTTGTCACGACAGGCACTCAATCCCTGGGCAACAATAACGGTATCGGCCTTTATATTCACCGTAGATCCCGGAATAGCCTCGGGATAGCGGATGCCCTTCTCATCGGGCTCGCCGAGTTTGGTCCGGATCAATTGCACGGTAATGCCGCTGTCGGTGTCGATAAAGTTTACCGGCGAGGCCATGAGCAGAAACTGGACGCCCTCTTTTTCCGCCACCCGGATATTGCGCTGGTTGGCCGGCATTTCAGTCTGAGCCCGGGGATAAATGATGGTGACCTGGCCGACTTCCTTGCGCAGCAGAGAACGGGCAACCTCCATGGCCACGTTGTTCCCTCCGAAGACCACAGCGGATCTGCCGTAGTTGCCGCCCTTGCCTTCGCTCATGTTTCTGAGGAATTTGGTGGCCGGGATAACCTTGGGCAGCGCACAGCCGGGAATATCGAGGCTTTCGTCCACCGGGGTGCCCGTGGCGATGAGGATGGCTTCGTACCCCTGATCCTTGAGGGATTGCAGGGTAAAGTCCTCGCCCCATTTCTGGCTCATGCGGACATTGATCCCCATGCGCAAAATGGTGGTGATCTCGTAATCGAGCACATCCTGGGGAATCTTGTAATCAGGAATGCCGTAGCGCAACATGCCGCCAAGCTTGGGCGCGGACTCAAAAACCGTGACATCATGTCCTTTGCGGGCAAGATAGTACGCGCCGGTCAGCCCGGAGGGGCCGCCGCCGATAACCGCAATTTTTTTGCCGGTGGATGGATCGCGGGGAATGCGCAGATCAACCTTGTGGGCCATGCACCAGTCGGCGACAAACCGCTTTAGATGGTTGATGGATACCGGTTCATCGACCAAAATCCTGCGGCAGCGGGTCTCGCAGAAACGGGGGCAAACCCGGCCGACGGAAAACGGAAAAGGATTCCGCTCCATAACCAGGCGCAATGCCTCTTCATACTGGCCCTTGGCAACATGGGCGATATACCCCTGCACGTTGATCTGGCCAGGGCAGGTAAGGTTGCAGGGAGCTTTGCAGTCGCCGAAATGGGTTTCCATCAGGAGCGTCATACGCTCCGCACGTTTGGCCTGCAGTTCCTTGGATTCAGTGGTAATCCGCATCCCCTCGCTTATCGGGGTTACGCAAGACCGCACCGGAGAACCCTGCCCTTCCACACTGACAACGCAGAGCTCGCACGGGATATCCGAAGTCCCCTTGTTCACGTAACACAAGGTTGGAATATGGATATCCGCCCGCTTCGCCGCCTCAAGGATGGTGATCCCTTCTTCGGCAACAATTTCGTACCCGTTGATTGTGATATTCATAGCCAGTTCAGTCGATATGTAAAATTTACGTTACGGCCGCACGAAGAGAATAGCCTCTGTAAGCCGATGAATATGCAAACGATGTTACGCCGCGGGTTTCCATTCTTTCAGGAAGGCGGGCAGATGTCCGGCTTCGCGGGGACCGATGGTGATGGTCCAGCCTGCAAGTTCTTCTTCAAGCTCTCCTTTCATGGAGGCGAGATACCCCGGAATAATCAGCTCACGATGCTTGACCTTGGACTCGATCCCGGATTTTTTCATGAATGCGGCAATCATGTCCGCGCCGAACTTGCCGGCAGCCCATGCGGTGAGGACCGAAAGCCCCTCGGTGTCCTTGATCAGCAGCCAGGAAGGCACTTTGCTGCCCTCGATTTCACCGGAAACAATAAAGTAGGTGAGGGAGAAGTTGCAGGTGATCAGAACCGGAGAATTCTCGGAAGGGCCATTGATATTGTATACATCTTCCTGAACCACCATGGGGCGTTGCGGATCGGTGAAAATGTTCAGTCTTTCCAGCAGCAACGGGAAAAGAATATCACCCTGCAGATCGGAAAGAACGACGATGCCCGCGTATTTGGCAATAAGCACCGATGCGACCATGGCTTCCATCAGCGGATCAGCGGAGATCTCGCAGGGGAAGGTAATGGTCGGAAAGCCCAGCGGCTTGAATTTGGCGCGGATGGCGGAACGCCGGCCCACAACGCTGTCTTCCAGAGCGGCCCGAACAGTGCGAGCACCGGAATCGAGCATCAGATCCTTGAGCCCAGCGGCGAGAAGTTTCTCGGAAACAGCCACGGTTTCGTCCAGATTTGCTCCCCTGGCAACCAGCGGGCAACCGGTCTCCTTGGAGATAGCTGCCATGGCATCAACATTTTCAGCAGTGGCTGCGTAGAGCAAAGGCTTACGATCGCCGCAAGCGGCGGCTGCAGCCTTGAGATTGTCAGCCTTGTCGCTCATCAGGATAAGGCCGGCATCGGCTGCGCCATCAAGCACCTTCTTGGTAAGGGCGGTAAAGGCAGCCCCATCGCCCTTGGTATCCTTGATCGCGATCAGGTCGGCCTTGAGGAGAACACCTACCCGCTCATAACGAAGATTCTTGAACCGGTTGATACGGCCATCGACATCAGCATCGCCCATATCGGTGGTGACCAGCACCGCGATGCCGGTGGGATTCTCGAAACGCTTTTCATGGCGGAACAGACAAGTCTCGCCGCCGGTGGTATAGGTGCTGTCGCCGGAGCCGATTTTAATAGTCCGGATCGGGGGAGCAGAGGCTTCGCCGATCTGCTCCTTGACCTCCTCGCTCACATACGGACATTCGCCGATTTCAGTCTGTCCGGCTGCCACCTTCATGGCAAAGGCAAGACAGGTCGGGATACCGCACTCCCCGCAGTTCTTCTTGGGAAGCATTTTGAGGATTTGAATACCTGTAAGAGCCATCTGTCTGTTCCTCCAGAAAATAGGTTAAAGGTTAAAGGTTAAAGGCACAAGTTGCGGGGGATAGAAGCGTGAACATTTTGTTACGCTTTCGCCTTTAACCTTGCACCTTTCTCCTTGAACCTATCTTTTCTTAAACAATCGCTTCCATCTCGAGAGCCGGATGACCGACCTTTTTCATGAAAGCAAGAATTTCTTCCTCGGTTGTACCGTTTTCCTCGGTGGCGATCATGTCGTAAAACTCCGGCATGCCGATTTCCTTGCAACGCTCGATGAGTTTGTCCTTGATCTCTTCCTTCATCATCTTGGGCAGCCAGACCATCCGTTTGAGTCCGCCCTCGGCGACAAACAGCTTGGGGCTGGTCATGAAATGCTTGGAAACCCCGATAAAACCTGGGGTCTGCGCGCCACCGCCGGCCATACCGGCCAAGGAAGTGAACTTCATGCCGGAAGGCGTCATGCCGCTGTAATCGCGGTTGACCACCATGATGCCGTTGCACTGGGGCAGCATGGCGGCAATGGCCTCGAAACAGCCGCAGGCCGTCATCGGGCTGTTCATCAGTGAGTACAGGGCGAGATCGGTTACCGCCCCGCGGGAGGTCTGATCGACAAAATCGTTGATCCCCTTGAAGCGGCCGAGCTTCTCGTCGAGGCAGTCGCCCTTCTGGATAGGCTGGTTGGGGCCGGTGGGGTTGATCTGGTAGGAGGCCTTGCCGTCCAGCCAGTTATAGGCGCCGCACATGCCGATCCGCTCGGGAGTGATAACGCAGACATGGCTCGGGGCAAAGGACTGGCACAGGGTGCAGGAGTAGAAGACCTCTTCTGTCTCGTCGGTCATGGAGCCGAGACGCTCGTCGCGCTCTGCGTAGACCTTACGGGCAAGCTCCTGAACCTCTTCCACTTTTTCCAAGTCGGTGTAGATCTTGACCTGGATCTTATCGACAATGGCGCCGAACTCCTGGTGCAGTTTGCCGTGCAGCACCTTGCCGATGTGGGTGAAGGAAAAGCCCTTTTCCACAGCAGCCTTGCCGATACGGAGCCACATGATGTTCCGCTGGCCCATGTGCATGATGCCCTGGATGTAGTTGATCAGGTGATGGAACTGACGCTCGAGGATGGGCTCGAAGTCGGACTGCATGCCGCGCCCGGCAACCTCGACCAGAATGCCGAGGGGTACGTTCTGACCAACCTGAAGATCCTTGATGTCCGGGCCTTCGATGGTAACCTTGCCGTCCTCGACCTCGGACATATCCTTGGAGACAAGCACCTCAACACCGGAAGTCCGGCCACCGCCGCATTCCATGAAGAGGTCATCCTTACGGATACGCTCACCTTCGAATGCCGGACCGAATGACAAGGGGATGTCGATCTTGGTAACGTTGACCTTAAGCCCGCGCACCTCGATGGCCTTCTGCACGATCTCGTCGTGGGGCACGCGGCTGACCACGTGCTCGTAGGTGCAGATACCGGTGGGCAGCACCTCGGGGATGTCGTAATCGGAGATGGTCGGAAAGCCCCAGTTGATGGCGCCGGCCGCGTTGGCGTACCACTCGTCGGAAACCGGGCCGAATGCCATGACAAAGGCAAAAGTCCGGTCCTTGTTGTAGATCAGGTTGCCCTTGTAGTCGCCGGGCTTGATGCCGCCGAAAGCCATGGCCACACGGCAGGCAAAGCCGATGGCGAAGACAGCCGAAGTGTAGGACTTGCCGAATGGCACCAGACGGGTGTTCCAGCCGACCTGCACTTTGTTTTCCACCAGACGCTCGGCCATGTTCTTGCCATTGGTCTGATCGTGCATGAAGATGTAAAGGTTTTTCTCCTGAAGTTCGAGAGCGATTTTGGAAGCGATCTCGTTATCGTCCGGGGTGCCCATGATGGCGGCAAAACCCGGTGCAGTGCCGTCTACGAACTCAACGCCGCGTTTCCGGAAGATGACGTCATCGGCAGCCCCCAGCCAGATATTGTTCTCCAGCGGGTCCTCGGTCTTGGTATAGAAATCAGGAGTATCCAGATAACGGATGGCCTCGTACATCTCCTCGGCGAAAAAAGTAGCCATGCCCGCATCGAGAGCCGGAGCGAGATACGGCAGCCATATGTTCTCGCTCACCTGTTCCGGAAGCAAGGTGCGGCATTCCTGAAAAATATCCTTCATGTCGCCAAGCTTCTGGATCTTGGCGCCCAGCATACTGTAAATAATCGGCAGGAAATAGGCGGTGTTCGGGAAATGCACCTCCTGTTCAGGGCCGTATTTCTTGATGGCCTCCTCAAACTTCGCTTCCGCCATATCAACAATCTTGTGAGCCCCGCGAATGGCGGCTGAACAGATGATCTTAGACATTTGGTAATCTCCTCTCTACTCTGTGAGGTTTTTCAGTATTACAAGCAATAAATGCGCGATTTCAGATGATTATGCCATAAGCCCGTTGATCAGCGACTTGGTCAGGGAAACTGCCCTCGGATGCCGCATGATCATCAGCTCACCGCCCGCCATCAACATACAGGATGCGGTAACGGCCTCCATGAGAATGCCGCGGGTTTCCTGGTCACCGATCATCTCGTCGGACGGCAGTCGGCATTCCTTTGCCTTCCAAACCTCGCGGCCCAGATTACAGATAAAGGGCACCTGAAGCTTTTCATCCTTCTGGGTCAGAGCGGCCAGACGGATACGCTCCATAACCGAATAGGTGTATTCAATACCGTAGCCGAGCGCGCCGATGGAAGGATCGATCAAAACAGTGTCAAGGGGGACACCGAGATTCTCAAGAAGAATATTCAGCTGCTTGGCCAGGTTTACGTCAATGGGCGAGGCGGCGACCATGGGATACTGGAACGCCATTGCTGTGGCGCCGATTGCCCGGTAGTTGCTGTCGGCAAGCGGTGCTAGGCAAACCTTTTTATCGCCGATGAGTGAGGTGATCTCACGCAGGGTTTCCGTATCCTTTTCGCCATTGCCGCAGCCCCAGATAATTACCGGGACTTCGATGTTTTTTACCACTTCGGCCGCAACTTTTGCTGCCTCACCCGCAGGCTTGTTCAGGCCATTGGGATCGGTGCTGACCATGGAAACACAGATGGCATCCGCACCATATTCCTTGACGCATTTCTGAGCCCAGGCCACGGGATTGTCCATGACATCCTGATAATGGCGGGCCAAGGAATCGGGCCATTCATCGGGCTTGACATCAAGCACGTCAAAGGCAATCTTGGGAGCGTTGCCCATGGTCCCTTCAAACAGGTGGAACGGCAGGGTGTTCGCCCCGCCTACCTTGATGCCGCTGGCCCCGTCGCCCAGAGCCGTCTGACGGATAGCGCCGGTGTATGCCTGCTTGTAGGAAGCCTCGGGAACCTTGGCCGCCCTTTCAGCCAAAGGCGTTTTTTCAGGTGCGAGATCAGCAGCGCCAACTGCGGCGGGGGCAGCGGCAGCCTTCTTGACTTCAGGCGCGGCAGCCTTTTTCGGCTCTTCCGCAACCTTCGCCTCGGCAGCTTTCTTCGCAGCGGCGGCCTTTTTGGCCTCTTCCGCGGCCGCAGCCTCGGCAGCAGCCTTTTTGGCCGCCTCTGCCTTTTGGGCCTCTTCGGCAGCTTTGTCAGCCGCCGCTTTCTTGGCAGCCTCAGCCTTCTTGGCCTCTTCCGCGGCCGCAGCCTCGGCAGCTTTCTTCGCACCGCTCTCGTCTTTCACCGGAGCAGGAGTCGCCGGTGCAGCCGGAGCCGCTGGGGCAACTGGGGCTGGAGCCGCGGAAACAGGAGCTGCGAGCACCGGTTCGCGTTTGAGAATAGCCTCAGCCCCGGCAAATTTCACCAACGCATCGAACTGCTCGTCCGACAAGCCATAGGCCTTTTTGAGCGCATCAAGACCGAGGCGTACAGACTCCAGCGCCATTTGACGTTCTTTTTCGTTCATCGCATCCTCTCCTGCTTCGTCTATTTCAATCCTTGCCTGATCAACCGCACCAGCACCAGTGCCTCCACTGGTTGCTGAAGCACGGAACTGAGCGGCCTCCGCCCTGGCTGCGGCAACAATTTTTTCTGCCTCAGCCTTGGCTGCCGCCAGGACAGCATCACTTTCCTTTCCTTCCGTCGCCGTGGCCCGAACCTCGATCGGCGCAGCAGATGGTGCCGCCGCAAGCACTGCGGGCTCATCGGCAAAGACTGGACGAGCGGCAATCCCTGCCCGGCTGACAATCTCCGGCACAGCGCTCTCCCATTCGATGGCCATGATATGCACTCCGGCCACCCCTTCTATCTCACGGACCTGACGAATGATATCAACGCAGATGTTGATGCCTTCATCTTCCTTGTCCTTGGCTCCCTGCATCCGCTTGATCACCTCGTCGGTGACATCCATGCCGGGAACGGAAGTTTTCATGTAACGGGCCATGCCCACGGACTTAGGAGGAGTTACTCCGGCGAGGATATGAACCTTTTTATGGAGGCCGAGATCACGAACCGCTTGCATGAATTTGGCAAACCGCTCGACGTTATAGATGATCTGGGTTTGGACAAAGTCGGCGCCATTGGCGACTTTTTTGGCCAGACGGGCAGCCCGGAATTGCTCGGACGGCCCTGCAAACGGATTCGCAGCCGCGCCGAGGAAAAGCCTGGGCTCATGGGATTTGATCGCCTCGCCGCATTGAAATTTCTTCTCATCCCGCATGGTCTTGACCATACCGAGCAGCTGGATGGAATCCATGTCAAAAACGCCCTTGGAACCGGGATGATTGCCAAACTTCTGATGATCGCCTGTGAGGCAGAGCAGGTTCTTGAGTCCCAGTGCGGCCGCGCCGAGGATATCACTCTGCATGCCGATCCGGTTCCGGTCGCGGCAGGTCATCTGAATGACCGGCTCCACGCCTTCGGCCAGGGTCAACAGCCCGGCGCTGATGCTGGACATGCGGACAATGGCGGTCTGGCAGTCGGTAATATTGACGGCGTCAACACTCCCCTTCAGCAGCCGAGCCTTTTCCCGTACATGATCGGCATTGCCGTTCTTGGGTGGTCCCAACTCGCCGGTGACTGCGAACTCTCCTGATGTTAAAATCCGTTCTAAACGGCTTCCCGATTTCATCGGTTATGATCCTTATCCTTAATTCTTGCTTAAAAAAAGCACGTTCTCACAAAAAAATTAAGAAGCGCTCGGGCCATGACAGCCGACGTCTTTCAGTCCGCCGCCGCCAAGGTCACGACGCATATCCATGTCAAAAAGGACACGCTCTTTCTTTTTGTTGATGCCGAGGGCGTCACGCTTTGCCTCGATCTTTTCGATCATGAGACGGGCGATTTCCAGGGGCTCCTTGGCCACGTTCCAATGGGCGCCAAGTTGTCCCATAATCCCTTCGAGCAAATACTTGTTGAAGTTCTTCGCTCCGGTGGTGGGCAGATCCTGGAACACGACCTGCGCGCCGCTGGCTACAAAATACTGGCCGATTGCCACAGCCTTTTCACTCATCCAGAGAGGAGCGGTACCGATGGCGGGCAGATCCGTGATGTCGTCACCCAGACCTCCCTGACGGACCATCTCAGTGGCTGCGATAAGGATACGGCTGTTGTCGACACAGGATCCCATATGAAGGACCGGCGGCATGCCTACTGCCTCGCATACCTCCCGCAGACTGTCACCGCAGAAACGAGCCGCCTCAGGATTGACCAGTCCGGCCCGGCCAAGGGATGTGGCTGCGCAGCCGGTGGCCAAAACAAGAATGTTATTCTTCAGAAGTTCCCGCACGATGATCTCGTGGGTGTTGTCGCCAAGCTGAAAGTTGTCGCAACCGACAATGGCCGCTACACCACGGATACGGCCATTGATGATGTTGTCGTTGAGCGGGCGATAGCTTGCGCGAAAACGGCCGCCAAGCATGTTGTTGATGGTTTCATGACTGAAACCCACCACAACGTCCATCTTCGTTTCCTTGGGGATGAAAAACTTGCCGCGCTTCTTGAATTTATTGATGGCGTGGCTCAGTATCTGCTTGGCAGAATCGAGCGCCTGCTCTTCTTCGAACTGGATATGCACAGCGCCGGGCATCTTGGCTCGATAGTTGGTGGTGATGATGTCGGTGTGAAAATTGCTTGCCACGTCCGCAATCGACGGCATGAGACATTGCACGTCCCCAACCATCGCCTCAACTGCGCCGGTGGAAAGCACGATCTCCTGCTGGACAAAACCTGCGGCCACTGGAATTCCGCGGCGCATGAGGATCTCGTTGCCGGTACAACACACACCTACAAGGTTGATGCCTTTAGCGCCGTTCTTTTTCGCCAGATCGAGCATATCCTGCTCTTGCGCCGCCAGACAGAGCGACTCAGCCAGAAGCGGCTCATGGCCATGCACACAGATATTGACCTGATCTTCCTTGAGGGAGCCAAGGTCAACGATGGCGCGGCGGGGAACCGGAGTGCCGAACATGATATCGGTGAGTTCGGTGGAAAGCATCGATGAGCCCCAACCATCGGACAAGGCGCAACGGGAGGCCTGAAGCATGATGTTCTGATAATCGTGATCCACGCCCATGTGGGTACGATGCATCATTTCCACAACCTCGCGGTCGATGCCTCGAGGGAAAATATTCAATTTTTTCCAGAGAGCCTGTCTTTTCGGCGTGGCCCGCTTCAACATGGAAAGAGGAGTGTTCTCCTGCTTGCCAAATTCAGCCATGGCCTTTTCACCGAGTTCTATGGCAATATCTTTTATTTCCCGGCCCTCTGTTTCAATGTCAAACACAGCAGCGAGGGATTTCAGTTTCTCTGTATCCTTAATCTGATGCGGGCCGTGACCTCTTGCGGTATCAAGAAATCCGCGGACCATTTCCCGGGCATGATCGGTATGGGAGGCGGAGCCGGCTGCCACAACCCTGGCAAAATTCCTGGCCGCCACAGTATCGGCGGAAGCGCCGCAGATACCGAGCATGTCATCGACACCGTCGATTATCTGGCAAGGCCCCATATTACAGTTGCGGCAGCAGGTTCCGCCGGAACCGAACAGACAGGCCGACATGCCCCGCGCTTTCACGCGGTCATAGGCAGTCCTGACGTTCTTGGCCACATCTTGAGAGAGAACCTGTTGCGTGGAAGCGCAGGTTATATCCGCGCATCCTTCACATCCGTTTCGTTTAATCGCCATCTTGTGTCCTCAGCATCTTGGGTTCGCTATGTAACAGAAAAGCGGATGCCTTCTGATTACTTTATTGCCGGCAACAACCTTCTATTTCACGCCGGCGATCTGTTTGGCCGCCTGCACGGTATTTTTCATGAGCATGGTGATGGTCATGGGACCGACCCCGCCCGGAACAGGGGTAATATACGAAGCTTTTTCCTTTACTGCATCAAAATCCACATCTCCGGCAAGAATAGCCTTGCCCTCGGCGGTCTTGCCGATCCGATTCACACCGACATCGATTACAACCACGCCGTCTTTTACCATGTCAGCAGTCACCATTTTCGGAACACCGACTGCGGCGATGATAATATCGGCACGCTTGCAATGCGCGGCCATGTCCTTGGTGCGGGTGTGGCACAAGGTAACCGTGGAATTGCCCGCCTTCCGCTTCTGAAGCATAAGATTGGCGATGGGCTTGCCGACGATGTTGCTGCGGCCGATTACGACCACCTCGGCTCCGCTGGTCTCGACACCGCTGCGGGCCAGGAGTTCCAGAATGCCATGGGGGGTGCACGGCAGGTAGCAATCCTCGCCCAAAACCATCTTGCCGACATTCACCGGGTGGAAACCATCCACGTCCTTGTCCGGATCAATGGCATACAGCACATTGGTCTCATTGATATGCTTGGGCAGGGGCAACTGCACGAGAATGCCGTGGATATTTTTATCCTTGTTGTATTTTTCAACTGTGGCCAACAGATCCTTCTCAGAGGTGTCGGCAGCAAGAGTCACCTGCTCGGAGTGAATGCCAAGCGCATGGGCGGTCTTGTTCTTGGCGCTCACATACGATTGGGAGGCCGGATCTTCCCCCACCAGGATTGTGACAAGACCGGGAACAATATCGTGTTTTTGCTTCAGCTCCGCAACCTCAACCTTCAACTCTTCACGAATGGATTTTGCTACTTCCGTCCCGCTGATAATCTTGGCACTCATTCAATTTCTCCTTATATCGAAAAGTTAATGATATTTCTGTCAATATACGCAACGGCATACAGTAAGCCTGTCGCCTCATCTCCCGGACAGATTTCCATCCGGGGATGACCCCTGCAAGGCAGGACTCCGGATCAGGCCTCACAAAATTACTCAATTAAATATGATAGTTCAATAGGTAGATATACTTGAAAAAAGCTCTCTACTATACATTTTCCAAGGGAAAATAGCAGAAAAAACGAGAGGGGAAGACAAAAAAAACGAAGCGTGCAGGAAGGACTCTGAAAACGGTATCAATCAGGTTTTTTTGCCCGGTCGTTCGCCAGCTTAACGATGATGTTGTTCGCCTGTCCCAGTCGATTGACCACGGTTTTAAAAAGATGATTGGCCACATCCGGATACTTCTGAATAACCTCCTGCAGCTTGTCGCCGGGAAACCGCTTGATTTTGGAGCGTCCCTTTGAGGCGATGGATGCGGAGCGGGGCTCACCTGAAATAGCGCTCATTTCGCCGAAATATTCACCGGGCTCGGTGATCTCGGCGATCTTCTTGCCGTCCTTTATCACGGATACGGCGCCGGTTACCAGTTTAAAGAAATCAATGTCGTTGTTGTTCTGCCGGATGATGAAATCCCCGTCTTCATACTCCTCGATATCCGGATGCACCAGGTATGCCGGCAGACTCTCTTCGGTGATGACGGTCCGCCGCAGAATCTCTTCGATGCTGGTGGCGCCTTCGATAACTTTTTTGACCCCGGCCCGCCGCAGCGGAGTCATCCCTTCCTGGATCGCAATCTTGCGGAGTTGATCTTCCGGCACCTCCGCGCTGATGGCCTTGGCCACCTCGTCGGTGATCTCCATCAGCTCGAAAAGACCGACACGCCCCTTGTAGCCGCCGCCGTTGCATTTCTGGCACCCTTTCGGACCATAGATGACAAAATCTTTTTCAAAATCCTTCTCTTTAAAACCAAGGGGGATGAGTTCTTCCTTGGGCGGTCTGGGCACTTCCTCCTTGCAATGAACGCAGAGCTTTCTCGCCAACCGCTGGGAAAGGACCATGGTAACGGCCGAAGCCAGCATAAAAGGCGGAATGCCGATATCAACCAGACGGCCGATGGTGGCGGGACAATCATTGGTATGGAGCGTACTGAAAACAAGATGGCCGGTCATGGCCGCCTTGATGGCAATCTCGGCGGTTTCCATATCCCGGATCTCGCCGACCATGATGATATCAGGGTCCTGCCGGAGAAAGGCCTTGAGCGCAGCGGGAAAGGTCATGCCCACTTCCTTGCGGACATTGACCTGATTGATCCCCTTGAAGTTGAACTCGACGGGATCTTCTGCGGTAAGGATCTTGGTGTCCTCACTGTTCAACGAATTCAGCACCGAATACAGGGTTACCGTCTTGCCGCTGCCGGTAGGGCCGGTTACGAGCAGCAGCCCCTGGGGACGTTCGATGCAGCGCTGAAGGGTGGCAAAGGTTTCCTTTTCGAAACCGAGCTTGGTGAGATCGACATTAAGACTGCCCTTGTCGAGGATACGCAGAACGATACTCTCGCCGAACAAGGTCGGCAGGGTGGAAACCCGGAAATCAACGGCCCGGGTCCGCCCCATCTTGATCCGGATTCGACCGTCCTGGGGTATCCGACGCTCGGTGATGTCGAGCTGGGACATGATCTTAATGCGGGAATTCAGGGCGTTCTTGATCGAAAGAGGCAGGTTCATGGACTTGTACAGGGAGCCATCCATGCGGTAACGCACCTGAAGCGTTTTCTCGTAGGGCTCGATATGGATATCACTCACGCCATCGTTGACCGCCTTGACCAGAATACCGTTCACCAACTTGATAATGGGTGCGTCCGAGGCGGAATACTGATCCCCGCCCGTCTCATCCTCCAGGGACGCAATCTCCATACCCTCGGCGGCCTCGGAGGCCAGGGTGCCGAAGTCATCGATCTGGGTAATCGTTTCCTCGTCTTTTTCGTCAGCCCCGACCGAGGTGAAGAACGACTGATATTCATCCTCACTGATCTTGTAATAGGTCTTGTAGGCGTCAACGATGTCTTTTTCAGTGGCGACATACACGGAAAGAGGCATCTTGATTGCTGCCTGCAGGCTTTCCACCGCCCCGGTGTCCGTGGGCTCGGCCATGGCGATCTGGAGGGATTTGCCGATCTGCCGCAAAGGGAAAGCCAGATATTTCTTGGCAATCTCGTAGGGCAGCAGCTTCAGCGCCTCGGGTTTGGGCGGCTCCCTGCTGATAACCACGGGCTGATAATTGTGCATCCGGCTTAAAAAATTGAGAATGGTCGATTCTTCAATATGGCCAAGTCGCAGGAGTATGCTGCTCAGTCGACCACCGGATTTTTTCTGGACGGCAAGGGCGTCATCGAGCTGGTAGCTGCTGATCTGCCCGGCCTTGCGCAGCAGTTCACCGATCTTGATCTTTCCGGCACCGGATTGATCTTTCACTGTGGAACGCAAATTTGATTTACTGTCTGCTTCGGCCATGGATGTGAGTCAAACCCGGGATGTTGTTATATGCGGAAAAAAGTCATCATTTAATCAATACTATATCCGGACTGGTACTGACAAGCATATCTGTCCCGCGCAAACAAAAAAAGGGGGGGATCGGGACGGTATCATCTCAGGGCAGGCACGCCTATAGACGATTACGGTTTTTCTGCCTGTGCCGCACAAAAAAACACCGGTCAAAAGACATGCGCCCTTTGACCGGTGTTGGATGAAAAAATTTGAAAACAACTGCTAGAACAGCCCTGAAACCTTACCTGATTCCGGGTCGACATCAATACGCCGAAAGGCAGGGTTCGAACTGGTGCCGGGCATCAGGCTGATCGATCCCGCACATGGGCAGAGGAACTTGGCGCCGGAATAGATCAAGATGTCGCGAACAGGCAACCGCCATCCCTTGGGCACACCCTTGAGGGTCGGATCATGGCTCAGGCTCAGGTGGCTCTTAACCATCATGGTGGCGTAGTCGGCATACTGGGGATCATTCTCCAGCATCTTGGCCTTGGCCAAAGCCTCAGAAGACCAATCAACACCGTCACCGCCATAGACTTCCTTGGTGATCATCTCAACCCGGTCGCGCAATTTCATCTCAAGCGGATAGAGGAACTTGAAGTCGTTCTCTTCGTTGCAGGCGTCGATTACCGCATCGGCGAACTCAAGCGCTCCGTCACCGCCCAGCTCCCAATGCTTGGACTCGGCGCAGCGGGCTCCGGCTGCCTCGGCGATCCGGCGGACAACCTTGCACTCCGCATCGGTGTCGGAATAGAAGCGGTTGATGCAGACAACCGGGTTGATGCCGGCCTTGCGGATAACATTGATCAGGTGAACCATGTTCTCGCAGCCCTTCTCGACCAGCTCGATGTTCTCCTTGGTGTAGGCGTCATCAAGGGGCTTGCCCGGAACAACCTTCGGTCCGCCGCCGTGCATTTTGAGAGCGCGGATGGTGGCGGTGAGAACGGAGACATGGGGCTTGAGGCCGGAGTAGCGGCATTTCACGTTCCAGAATTTCTCGAAGCCGATGTCGGCTGCAAAGCCGGACTCAGTAATGTTGTAATCAAAGAGTTTCAGGGCAACCCGGTCGGCGATGATGGAAGACTGGCCGACTGCGATGTTGGCGAACGGTCCGGCATGCACCAGACAGGGATTGTACTCGGCGGTGCACATCAGAGTCGGGTTGATGGTGTTGCGCATGAAAGCGGCCATGGCGTTGCCGACTTCCAGATCGCGGCAGGTAACCGGTTTGCCGCTCTTGTCGAAGGCCACGGTGATGTTGTTGATCCGCTCCTTCAAATCCGCCAGGTCGGTGGCGATGGACAGGATGGCCATGAGCTCCGAGCCAACGGCGATGCCGAACTTGGACTGCATGGTGTACCCGTCCGTCCGGCCGCCGAGGCCGATGACGATATTCCGCAGCGCCTGGGCGCAGAAATCGATGATCCAGCCGAATTCCACCCGGGTGGGGTCGATGTCAAGCCTTCTCATGCCGGTCAATCTGGCCAGCTGCTCGTCGTTGTAGTTCCGCTCATGCTGCATGCGGGCGGTCATGGCCACCATGCCCAGGTTGTGGGCGTTCATGATGTCGTTGATGTCGCCGGTGAGCCCCAAAGAGAACTCGGTCATCGGGATGAGCAGCGAATTGCCGCCGCCTGCCGCGGTACCCTTGACGTTCATGGTCGGGCCGCCTGAAGGCTGACGCAGGGCGCCGCCGACATTCATGCCGCGTTTGCCCAGACCTTCCATCAAGCCGCAGGAAGTGGTGGACTTGCCTTCGCCAAGAGGCGTCGGAGTAATCGCGGTAACTTCGATGTACTTGCCGTCCGGCTTGTCTTTGAGACGATTGATGATTTTCAGGAAATCGAGCTTGGCCAACCTGCCCATGGGGAGAATTTCGTCTTTCTCGAGCCCTAATTTGTCTCGCCACTCCTCAGGGGTGGGCATGTTCTTTTCAGCAGCCTCGGAAATCTGCCAATCTGCCATATTCACAGCATCAAAAGCCATTTCTTTCTCCTTTTTAAATAGATTGTTCTCGATTTCTCTGTATCAACAAAAACATGGGGCGTCAGGCGCCCCGGATTTTCCTGTCATCTCCTATTCCACCGTAAAGGAGGCATCCGCAAAAACAGAAGGGAATCTCTCCTGAAAGGCCTTGACAAGCGGGATCATCACCTCGCGCATGGAAGGCTCGGCATTCTTTGGAGTCCGCAACCTGAAGATATGCAACCACTCCAGCAGGTTGGCAAAAACAATGATCTCGGTCTTGCAGGAGTTTGGCAGCACGGTCCTGGCAGCTTGCGGTGTAGATGTGGCAAGAAGCTTCAGATAAATTTTCTCCGTTTCCTGCATGGCCTTCTGCCAGAGCTTGTATTCGCTGCTTCCCTCGGCATAAAACATGGGGCGAATAAAAGTAACCTCGCTGCCGAACTTGTCATCGGCATACCGGCAATACCGCTGGCTTTCCTGCAGGAAAGAACAGGGCCGATGCCGGACGATCTCATGGGTCACGGCCCGGTTAGTTATAATCCGCACCGCCACATAACGATGCTTTGCCAGCAGGTCCGCGGAAAGAGCATCGACCTGGGCCAGCGACAACCGGGTAACAAGAACCCCATCCTGCGGAAGCCAGCCTCGTTTCGGCGTCAGGTCAAAAAAGAACAGCGGATACAGTTCGGCAAGATGACCGGCAATGGCCTTGATCACCTTGACCTTGCCGTAATCGCGGGCCAGTTCCCGAAAAGCGCGGATGGTTCCGGTGATGAGCAGCACCTTTTTTTCGATCCGGTCAAACTGGATGAATTTCGGAATAACGCTCAAAAACTGGGTCACCAGCGATTCGCTGTCGATTTCGACCCGCACGGTCAGGGCCGCCATTTCCAGAACCGAATTATGGCCGTGCTTGACAATCCCCTTCACAAAGGGCTCAGCGGAATCTTCGCTGATTTTGTCCTCGGATTTATAACACAGACGCCCGCAAGCCTCGATGCGAACGGCCAGGCTCTGGGTGTCGAGTTCCTCAAGTATCTGAAACGAAGCCGGTATAACTTTCATGGTGTTATCCTTATCACGTTTCTATCAGGAACAGCTGCATTTGCACTGGCTGCTGCCGACTTTGCCTTTATGCTCGCTCTGCCAGAATGGCGACATCTCGCGAAGCTGAGCAATGACCGGAGGCAATTTCTCCAGAACAAAATCTATTTCTTCCTCGGTGTTGTAAACACTGAGGCTCAAACGGATTGAACCGTGCGCCGCAGTAAAGGGTACACCCATGGCCCGCATGACATGCGAAGGCTCAAGCGAACCGGACGTACAGGCAGATCCCGAGGAAGCGCAAATCCCAAAGCGGTCGAGGTGGAGCAAAATGGCCTCGCCTTCCACATACTCAAAACTGATATTGGTCGTATTGGGCAAACGCAGGGTCCTGTGCCCGTTCAGCAGGGAATTCGGAATGGAAGCAAGCAAACCGTTTTCAAGCTTGTCCCGCAGCCCCTTCACCCTGGTATTTTCATCCTGCATCTGCTTGGCCGCCATTTCACAGGCCTTGCCCAGACCGACAATGGAAGCAACATTTTCGGTGCCTCCACGACGGCCGTGCTCCTGATGCCCGCCAATGATAAACGGGACAAAAGGCGTGCCCTTGCGAACATACAGAACCCCTATTCCCTTGGGACCATGTAATTTATGCCCGGAAAGCGAAAGGAAATCAATCGGTACTTGTGACAGGTTTATGGGAATTTTTCCCACCGCCTGGACCGCATCGGTGTGAAACAAAATTCCCCGGCTTTTGGCGATCTCCGCCATTTCCTTGATCGGGAAGATCACCCCGGTCTCGTTGTTTGCCCACATGGCGCTGACAATGGCGGTTTCGTCGGAAAGGCTCTCTTCGTAGAGCTTCAGATCGATGGTCCCGTCGCTGTTGACGGGCAACTGGGTGAGCCGGTGCTTGTGTCCGGTGAGTTTATCCAGGCTCTCGCAGAGATTTTTCACCGCCGGATGCTCGACCCTCGTGGTGACAATGTGCCGTTTTTCCGGGAAAGATTGCAAGGCGGAAAGGATGGCGGTTGAGTCTGACTCGGTGCCGCAGCTGGTAAAGATAAGTTCGTCGGGTTGCGCGCCAATGAGCATGGCGATCTTTCCTCGTGCCTCGCGCACCGCCCTGCCCACCTGACCGCCGAAGCTGTGCATGCTGGAAGGATTGCCGTACAGATCGGAAAAATACGGCAGCATAACCTCGACCACTTCCGGGGCAACCCTGGTGGTGGCGTTATTGTCCATGTAGACAACCGTGTCCATTATTTGCCCTCCTCGACGATCAGGGTGTCCAGCACCTGCTCGCGCAGTTTCTTTTCCACATAGTCCTTCAGGGTGGTCTGCGATTTTTTGCAGGTGCCGCAAGCTCCTCGCAGGGAAACAATGACAAAATCGCCGTCCACGTCGATCAGTTCGATATCGCCGCCATCCTTGCGCAGGGTCGGGCGGACTTCCCGTTCGAGAACCTCCTCGATGAGCTTGATCTTCTGGATATTGGTCAACCTGGTGGATCGCTTGTCCGGTATGATCTGCTGCACCTCATGCCGCGCTTCCCGCAGCAGCTCCTCAAGACGGTCATGGCACTTGCCGCAGCCGCCGCCTGCCTTGGTGAAATTGGTGATCTCCTCGACCGAACGAAGATTGCTTTCGGCAATGGCCCGTTTCACCTCAAGATCGGTGACCCCGAAGCATTCGCAAACCACCTCCCCTTCCGCCATGGGCAGAGGAATGCCGCGATAATAGGCGATAGCAGCCTCGAGCGCCTCGCGCCCCATGACCGAACAGTGCATCTTCTCCTTGGGCAATCCACCCAGATATTCGGCGATATCCTCGTTGGTGATTTTTTCGGCCTCCTCAAGGGGAATGCCCTTGATCATCTCGGTGAGAGCGGAAGAAGAAGCAATGGCGCTGGCGCAGCCGAAGGTCTTGAACTTGGCGTCGGCAATCCGGCCCGTGTCGTCCAGCTTGAAATAGAGCGTCAGGGCATCGCCGCAGGCAAGGGAGCCGACTTCGCCGATCCCGTCCGCATTCGCAATTTCGCCAACATTTCTGGGATTCATGAAATGATCCCGAACCTTGTCCGTATATTCCCACATAGTATTTTCTCCAGGCAATCAAGAAAGGAATGGCAGGCGTGTCGGAAAAACACCCGCACCCGCACACCATCCAGGTTTATCGTTCATTCAGCTCCCTCTCCCGCGAGGGGAAGGGGAAATTTTTCGTACTCGACGATTCTTCCGTCGGACAATGCCGACCCGCTACGGAACATAACAATTTAGTTTTTCAAGGTTCAAAAAGCAACAATAATCCTTGAGCATTCCCTCCGGCCTCTGAGCACATGTTTTCAGCCTGCTCATTTCTCCTGCCCTGAAACCCCTCCGCCATCCTCATCATGCAAATGACTCCAGATCTGTTCGGCCAGCGCCGACCCTATCCCCGGGACCGAAGCAAGTTCCGCCACGGTTGCCTGCGCAAGCCTGCGCATACTGCCAAGTTCCCGCAGCAGCAGCTCCCGGCGGCTTTTGCCTACTCCGGGAATCCGCTCGAGGGAGGAGGCTAAAGTTTCTTTCCCCCGCAATTTCCGATGCAAGGTTATGCCGTATCGGTGGGCCTCATCTCTGATCCGCATGAGATAAAGAAGCGCAGGGGAATTCCTGGCCAGGATGAGAGGATTTTTCCTGCCGGGTCGGTACAGTTTTTCCCCTTCCCCTGCCTTTTCCTTGGCAATCCCCGCAAGCTCGCACGCGCCGCTGACACCCGATTCCGCCAGAGCCTGCATGGCCACACCGAGCTGGCCCTTGCCGCCGTCAACCAGGAGCAGATCGGGCAGATCGTTTTCCGCAAGCCCTCTGGCAAATCGCCTGGTCAAGACCTCCCCCATCATGGCGTAATCGTCCGGACCATGCACCGTATGGATTCCATAATGCCGATAACGATCCCTGGCCGCCTCTCCTTCCGTAAAACAAACAAGGGAACCCACCGCCTGCCGGCCACCCAGATTAGAGATGTCCAAGCACTCAATCCGCTCGGGAAGCCTTGCCAAACCAAGGCTCTTTTTCAGCTCTTCTGCCAGAACCTGCCAGGAGCCCTGCCGGGTTTTCCTCGCCACCAAAACCTGCTGGGCATTGGCGGCGGCCATCTCCAGCAAACGCGCCCTGTCGCCCCTTTGCGGGCAGGCAACAGTCACGGTGGCGCCCTTGAGTTCGCTCAACCATTCCGCCAGCAGCGGATCATCATTTCCAGCAAAGGGAAGCAAAATTTCCCGGGGAAGATACTGTCCTTCCTCGCCGTAAAAACGAGAGAGGACTTCGGTAAGCACCTCTGCATCTGTTCCCACCGGATCGGCAAGAAAAAAGGCCTGCTGGCCGCTGATCACCCCCTTGCGGATAAAAAGCAGGGCAACGGCCACAGAATCACCTTGCCGGGCAAAACCCAACACATCCTGATCCCTGTTGTGGGCTGCCACTACCTGCTGTTTTTCCAGGGTTTTATTCAGGGAGGCGATCCGGTCCCGCATTTGAGCCGCCTCCTCAAAACGAAGATCCTCGGCAGCCAGTTCCATTTTTCTGGTCAGCTCCTTGACCAGCTGCCGGTTCTTTCCCTCCAGCACCAGCAAGACATTGTTGACCAGCTCCAGGTACTCCTCGCGTCCGACCTTGTCAGCGCAGGGGGCGAGACAGCGGCCCATCTGATTATTCAAACATGGCCGGGCCTTGGGCTTGAGATTTTTTTCCTTGCAACGCCGCAGGGGGAACAACGAGTTGAGATAGCGGATGGTTTCCCACATGGCCGAGGGAGAGGAAAACGGCCCGAAATACCTGGCCCCGTCCTTAACACGCCGCCGGGTCATGACCAGTCGGGGCCAATCCTCCTGCACCGTCACCTTCAAAAGCGGGTAGCTCTTATCGTCACGGAGGATGACATTGTACTTGGGACGGTGCTGCTTGATCAGCGCGGATTCAAGGATCAGGGCATCCTTTTCCGTATTGGTGACAATGGTCTCGATTACGCGCACCTGAGAAAGCAGCATGGCGGTTTTGCCGTGCTGTGCCTGATCAATGCGGGCGTACGAAGCAAGCCGCTTGCGCAGCTCCCTGGCCTTGCCCACATAAAGCACTTCACCACTCCGGCTCTTCATCAGATAAACGCCGGGCTGCAAGGGAACGGTCGGGAGAAATTCTTTGAAATCAAATGGGGGCATGATCACCGTAGTCCGGTGGTGTTCTTGGTAAGTTCGTAATATTTACGTCACACCGGTGAAAACCGGTGTCCAGTCTTTCCACAGCTATATCAAAAACCCTGGATTCCGGCTTCCGCCGGAATGACGGCATATTGCGATATGACTACCCTTCCCAGGCGATTTTGTCAAACAGGACGGGGCTTCTTTCTGGAGATCATCTCTGTTTCTGACTGGCCTAACATAAAATGCTTTGACAAGCGCAGGGTATTTCTTTACACCTTTTGCATACTACCTTCTGGAGTTTGGGAGGATTCTCGATTTTGTCACGCATCGAGCAATCCCAAAAATATGATTTTTCAAGACCCCGGTGACTTCCTGTAAAGGTGAACAAAATGAGCAGAACTCCCATACATCCCGGTGAAATTCTCGCTGAAGAACTTGCCGAACTCCAGATGAGCGCCTCCGAACTGGCCAAGAATATCCATGTGCCGCCCAACCGGATATCCCAGATTTTGGCGGGGAAACGCTCCATCACTGCCGAAACCGCACTGAGACTCGGAAAGTGGTTTGGCACAGGTCCGCATATCTGGTTGAACCTCCAGCACACCTATGATCTTGACCTCATCCAGCAGGACCTCAAGCCCACCCTTGACGAGATCAAAACAAGAGTAGCTGCATAAAAAATGGCCCCCCCCCACAACACCACATTTTGATTCAAAAATCGGGCTCCGTCCCCATTTATTACGTTAGCTTGTCGGGAAATACGTATCCTGCCCTCGGAACTCCACTCGAATATGGAGAAATAACAATGACAACAAATGACCTCATCCTTTTGAATCAGCTCCTGGATCAAAGGATTCTAGAGATCGGCGAAGGCTTAGAAGACTCCGAGTACTTTGAAATATTCTCGGCTGAGCAAGCACTGAAAGACGATGACTTGTCGTATGATGAGATAGTAGCTGGCATTGTCGACGGAGGAGGCGATGGCGGCATTGATTCCGCTTATCTTTTTATCAATAATACTCTCTTTGATGAAGATGTAGAAATCAGCTCCCTCAAGAGAAGCACAAGTCTTCGCCTGGTTCTCATTCAATCGAAGACCTCCACAGGATTCACCGAAGAGGCCATTCACAAGCTAATCGCGAGTGCTCGCGACCTGTTTGATCTAAATAAGAATCTGTCAGCATTGGAGACGGTTTACAACAGGGAACTTCTCCAAACTATCTCGAATTTTCGGACGGTCTATCTCGCACTTGCCTCCAAATTCCCGTCCGTGTCCTTTGAATACCTTTCTGCAGCGAAAGCAACAGGTGTACACCCAAACGTCGAGAGAAAGATCCCCGAACTCAAAGCCACTATCGAAGCTCTCTTCAAGCCCGTCTCGTTTGATTTCAAGTTCCTGACAGCTTCACTGCTATTGGAGTCAGCCAGACGCAGACCGACAGCGACCAGCAGCTTGCGTCTGGCGGAAACACCCATATCAACAGGTCAGGAAGGGTTTGTATGTTTGGTCGCTCTCAAAGACTTCCTGCCTTTCATAACCGATGAAGACGGGCACATTCGAGCCCATCTTTTCGAAGGCAATGTTCGAGATTACCAAGGCAAAACAGAGGTCAACAAAGAAATTCGTCAAACATTAGATTGTGCTGGTACTGAAGATTTCTGGTGGTTAAACAATGGGGTATCTATCATCTGCTCAAAGGCAAGTCTCAGCGGTAAAACCCTGACGATTGAAGATGCAGAAATTGTCAATGGTCTCCAGACTTCGCGCGAGGTCTACCACGCACTTCATGGCAAGGATCTTACATCTGAATCACGCCACATCATGCTACGCGTACTAAAGCCTCAAACAGAGGAGAGTAGGGATCGCATTATCAAGGCTACGAACAGCCAGACTCCCATACCAGCGGCATCCCTTCGGGCTACGGACAAAATTCACAGGGATATCGAAGAGTATCTTTATCCAAAAGGATACTTCTATGACCGTCGCAAGAACTACTATAAGAACATTGGCAAACCAATTAAAAAGATAGTGAGCATTCCATACATAGCACAGTCTGTAATTGCATGCGCACTTGCTGACCCGGCCAATGCAAGGGCAAGGCCATCAAGCCTTATCAAGAACAATGATACCTACATAAAAATATTCAGCACTGGTTATCCTCTGGATATCTTTCTCAAGTGCCCCATTATCGTGCGGGCAGTTGAGGATTGCCTTAAAAGGGTTGGCAACGCCGATCACCATGCGCATACAAACAACCTTCGATTCTATGTTGCCATGTTGTGGACACTGCGTGTATGCGGTGTTCCTCGCCCCACAATTGATCAGGTTGCCAGCATTGACACCTCCCTGCTAACCGATGAGACAATTATGGAGGCAGTCAGGGATGTCTATATGACATACAGTGCTCTTGGTGGCACAGATCAAGTCGCGAAAGGAACTGATCTGGCACCAGCACTGCTGGCGTCACACAAGACAGCATATATTGCTTCAAAAGCTACCAAGGAAATGAAAATTTGAACGATTGGGAATATTACTGACCGGGGACACCTTCCTTAATTATTGATACAAAAAAATCCTCTTTGACCGCGCTGAACATGGCAAAAACACTGATCATCCTCGGCATTATCCTCGTGGTCCTTGGCCTGTGCTGGCCCTTGTTCCAAAAATTGCACCTGGGCCGGCTGCCGGGTGATCTTGTCTTCAAGTCTGAAAATTTCACCTTTTACTTTCCCCTGACCACCTGCATTCTCATCTCCGCGGTGCTGACGCTCCTCTTCTGGCTTTTCAAAAAATAACCTCCAAAAAAACAAAAAAAACGCGAGGACGGGCTACTCCTCCTCGTCCTCGCTCAAGCCTTTCACAAGCATCGCTCCTGCCGGATCAGTCCCTCTTTGTATCGTCCAGAACCTCTCTGACCACCCGGGCCAGCTCATTCCCTTGTAACGGTTTGTACGCGTACCTCTTTATGCCTATCTCCATTGCTTTTTCTTCAGTCAGAATGGCGCTGTAACCGGTGCAGAGGATGATCGGCAAATCGGGCCGAATAGCCAGGATCTCCTTTGCCAAATCGGAACCGGACATAAGGGGCATAGTCTGATCGGTGACAATCAGATCGAATCCCTTTGGATTGTCCCGCACCTTGGCCAGCGCTTCCACGCTGTTGTTGCTCGTGGTGACCGCATAACCCAACTGCGTCAACCACAGGCTCATCATTTCGGTGATAACCGTTTCATCATCTACCACCAGAATACGTTCTGTTCCAGGGGGGCAGGAGCCTTCCTCTTCACCTTCTTCCTCCTTGGCAGGCTGCTCGATGGCGGGGAGATAAACCTCGAAAGAGGAGCCTTTTCCCTCTTGACTGGTTGCCCTTACCATCCCGCCATGACTGAGCAAGATGCCATGCACCACGGCCAGACCCATGCCGGACCCTTTGCCCACATCCTTGGTCGTGAAATAGGGTTCAAAAATACGACTCTGGATGGCCGGACTCATGCCGCATCCGCTGTCGGCCACGACCAATCGAACATAGCACCCCGCATCGACTCCAAGTTCTTCGGCCTTTTGTCTCTCCAACCGCACGGAATCAAGAGTAATCGACAGGGTGCCGCCTTGTTCCTCCATGGCGTGAAAAGCATTGGTGCAGAGATTGATGATTACCTGATGCAGTTGGCTGGGGTCGCCAAGCACCGTACTGTGCACGGCAGTAATTCTCTCTTCGATGGCAATGGTGGACGGGATGGAAGCACGCAGCATCTTGAGAGTTTCCTTGACGAGAGGCGCCATCAGAAACGGTTGCCTCATCCTCTCGGTCTTGCGGCTAAAATCCAGAATCTGCCTGACCAAATCCTTGGCGCGCGTGCTGGCCTTGATGATCTCACCAAGCTTGTTCCGGCGGGGGTCTTTTTCGGGGGTTTCACGGAATGCCAGTTCGGCGTAGCCAAGGATAATGGCCAGAATATTATTGAAATCGTGAGCAATGCCGCCTGCAAGGGTGCCGATGGCCTCCATCTTCTGGGCTTGCCGGAGCTGCTCTTCAAGTCGCATCAACCCCGTCACATCGCGTTTTACAGCCACATAATTGATAATTTTCCCGGTTTCATTCAGAACAGGGGTGATCGAGACCTCCTCTTCAAACAAGCTGCCGTCTTTTTTCTTATTGATCAAATGCCCCTGCCACGCCTTGCCGCTGGCCAATAATGCCCACATCTCCCGATAAAAAGCACCATCATGCCTGCCGCTTTGCAGAATCCTCGGATTCTTGCCGACAACCTCATCTTTGGTGAAGCCGGTAATTCGTTCAAAGCTTGGGTTTACATATTGGATCAGGCCCTTGCGGTCGGTAATAACCACGCTGTCTACGCCTTGTTCTATGGCGGTCACCAGAAGGCGCCGTTCCTCCTCAACCTGCTTGCGCTCGGTAATGTCAATTACATTCCAGAGGACGCCCTGCTCACCATTGGGCAGTTGCATCTTCACTCCGGCAAAAAAGCACCAAAACACGGTACCATCCTTACGGCGCCAAGGGTAATCGGCACTGGCAATGGGAAAACCGGCCTTGGCCTCCTGGAAGCGCGGAGCCCAGTCTTCATAATGCTGCTGATCAACATGAAGAATCCGAGCGCTCAGGCCAACCAGTTCATCACGGCTGTAACCGAACAGATTGCAGAACTGGTTGTTGACCTGCAGGATTTGCCTGGTGGAAGAGACAACCAGCATGCCGGAGCCGTTCACCTCAAACAGGGTCTGCATGTGGCTGCGCTCGATGGCGAGTTCCGCTTCCACCTGTTTTTTGTCACTGATGTCAGTCAGGCTCCAGACCACCCCCATATTGCCATCAGGCAGCATCAGGGCCCCTCCGGAGATTAGAGCCCAGAAGGTGCTGCCGTCCTTGCGACGGTACTGGTACTCTACATGCACCAGCGGCCCTTCGCTGCGGGCATTGTCAAACCATTGCCGGAACCGGTCGTACTGTGCCCGGTCAAGATGAAAAATCTCGGCGCTTTGACCTATCAGTTCATCACGGCTGTAACCGTACATCTCGCACAGCCGTCGGTTCACCTCAATAACCCGACGCTCAGGCGACACGATCAGAATTCCGGCCGTGGTCCGCTCCAGCATATTATGCCAGAATTCCATCTGTTTTTGCAGGAGACGGCTTGTCCGGCGCAATCGCAGCATTATCCCGAACAGGACAATAATGACAACCATGCATGCTACAATGATCAGCGGTGCCCCGTTAGTCATTGCCTTCTCTTCTCCTCGTCCGCGACAATCAATGGAATTGATTAGAAGATGGAAGTGGATCTCTTGCAATATGCAGTACGCCTGATAAGCATCCCATGTACAAAAAATAAATGTCAACCTCTAAAAACATACCATTTCTTAATGAAGATAACGCCTGAACCCTGATTCTAAAGGAACATTCCGGGCATGTTTTTAAAAGTTACTCCCGTGCTGCGCGCCACAAACAAAAAGCCCCCGGCGCCTTTCGGCACCGGGGGCTTTCATAACAAAAAAAACCGGAAGGTGTTATTCCTTCTCGTCCTCGCTCAAGCCTTTCACAAGCATCGCTCCTGCCAGGCCAAGCATGCCGAAATTTTTAGCCTGATCCATGGCCGGCTTCAGCATCTGGGCCATGATGGTCCGACGCAGATTGGCCTGCGGCATGGCCTGCGGGGTTGAGGTGGAGGTCAGCAGGTGCATGTCCTTTTTGTTGCCGTAATAACGGACATTGGGACCGATCTTCACCTTGGCGCTTTCCAGCTTGGCAGCGCCTTTTTTCACATACTTGGCAACCTCGGAATTGGGGTCGCTCAGATCCCCGAATATCCGGGCGCGGGCCAGACAGGTCTGCACGCAGGCAGGCTCAAGACCAACCGCAACACGTTCCACACAGAAGGTGCACTTGTCGGCCTTGGGATCGCCCTCTTCCTCATTGACATAGCGAGCGCTGTAGGGGCAGGCATCGGCGCAGGCGCCGCAGCCGATGCAACGTTCCTTGTCGATCTGAACCGTGCCGTTGAAAGGGTCCTTCCAGGTGGCGGCCACTTCCATCTTCTTGGTCGCTCCGCTTTTCGGATCGGTAAAGGTGGCCTCTACCCTGTCCGCCGGACAAACATCCACACAGGCGGGCTTATCGCAATGGTTGCACAGGCCGGGATAATAGGTGGAAGCCAACCCCTGAGGGGTCTTGCTCGGACCGAGACGACTCACCCAGTTTCTTCTCCGCTCCCTATCCGCCGAATCCTTGCCCGTGGGAACCTCCCACTCCGCCCGGCAGGCAATGGCACAGGCGTGGCAACCCACACATTTCTCAAGATCTATAATCATTCCGTATTGACTCACGGCAATTCCTCCAAAACAAAATAGTTAATTTCTTTGCGGCATCATCATTCAGGTGAACGCCACTCTCATGCGGGAATGCTCAGCACCTTGCCATTCTTGATGAATTTGACGAAATTGTTCCGCATGCCGTGTGCACCGGTTTCAGGATCAACCGCCACTTTGGTGATCAGGCTCTGATCGTCGATACCCTTGCCGACACCAACGGTCATGGCCTTGTTCATCGTGCCGTAGCCATGAGCGGTGTACACGGTATCCTTGCGGATGCCCGGAGTCACCTTGACCACCGAAGAGGTTCTGGATTTTACTCCGTCCTGGTTCACCAGCTCGATGGTGTCGCCTTCTTTCAGTCCCATTTTCTTGGCGGATTCGTCGTTGAGCCAAACCGGATTGATCGGCATCTCGTTAACCAGCCAGGTATTGTTCTGGGAGCGGTTGAAGGTATGAACCGGAGCACGGCCATAGACCAAACGGGCAAAACCCTTGGGCACTTCGGGAACCGGAACATAGGTGGGAATAGCCGGATAACCCTGCTCTGCCAGCTCTGCACTATGAAATTGAACTTCCAACGCCTTGCCATAGGGATCCACACCGGGCTGGACATGGATACCATCCTCCTTAACCAGCTGCTCGATGGTCAGGTTGGCATCCTTCAGCATGGTGTTGACCATATCCTCGGCGGATTGAACCTTGATATGTTGGCCGTAGCCCATACGCTTGGCCAGCTCGTTCACAATCCAAACAGATTCCTTGCGCTCGTGGTCGGCAGCAGTGGGGGAAACCAGCGGCATCCGGGCGGCAATGAACTGCTGATGCGGATCGGCGAAGTTCCACTGGGTGCCCTTCTGGATATGATCGTACCGTTCCAGATAAGAGGACTCAGGCAGCAGGATGTCTGCATACATGGTGATATCGGTGGGCATAACATCACACACCATGACAAAATCCATCTGCTCCAGCATTTTGATGGTCAACGCCTGATCCGGAATGGTCTGGATGGGGTTCTGGCCCCAGGCGACAAAACCCTTGATCGCATACGGCTTGCCGGTTACGGCGGCATTCCGGATCAGATCGGTGGGGGTTCCGGGAGGAGCCTGCTTGTGGAGCTTTGCCATTCTATGAAGGGCAAAGTGCTCGGCGTGCTCAGCCATGGGCTTAGGCCAGCCGGCCTTGCCGGTCTTGGGCCCCTTGCCGGGAACAAAACCGCCCTTGACGCCGATGGCGCCGAGGACGCCGGTGAGACAAGCAAGAGCACGCTCACGCTGGAAGTCATTGCCGTGCCAGCTGACGTGACGGCCCGGATGGATGGAAACATTGGGAGCATTGGCTGCCAGCATGTCGGCAACCTGCTTGATCTGCTTTTCAGGAACGTCGCATGTCTTGGCCGCCCACTTGAGGGTGGCATGGGCAATGCCTTTGGAGAATTCGTCAAAACCCTTACCGTTTTCGGCAACATATTTCTTGTCGTATTTGCCTTCCTTGATCAGGTAGTTCATGATCGCCAGCAGGAAAGCGGTATCGGTCCCCGGCTTGATCTTGACCCAGATGTCCGCTTTGGCCGCGGAAGCGGAAAAACGGGGATCAACAACGATCAGCTTGGCGCCGTTTTCAAGCCCTTTCAGGTAGCGCTTCAGGTGGGAAACATGCACGTTCTCGCCGAAATGACCACCGAGAAGGAAGATCGCCTTGGCGTTCGCCATATCGACATTCTCACCGGGAGGAACGCCGATTGTAGCGACATATGCGGTGTCACGAATACCGCGACATTGAAAAAAAGATGCTTCTGAGTTGTTCGGGGTACCTACGACATCCTCGAAAAAGTTCATCGGGTATTTGGCTGAAGAACCGTGGGGGAAAATGGCGATGCCCTGAGGGCCGTACTTGTCGACGACAGCCTTCAGCTTAGTTGCGCACTCGTCAAGAGCTTCGTCCCAAGTAATCCGCTTCCACTCGGGAGCGCCGCGCTTGCCCACATTTTTCATCGGGAATTTCAAACGGTCCGGATCATAGAGGAGCTTTACTCCGGCGTTGCCGCGGGCGCAGATGCTCTGACCGTTGTCGATGCTTTTGGGGTTGCCTTCAAGCTTCACCAGCTTGCCGTCCCGCACCTTTCCCACCAGCTGACAGCGCCAGAAACACATTTCGCAGACACCACCCACCGCAGTCTTGGTGCCGGCAAAACTGCCGGGTGCGGTGAAAGGTTTTTTGACAAACGGTGTACTCGCGCTTGCCTGCCTGGCGAAACAGCCGGACATTGCTGCCGAGGCTGCCGCAAGGGATGCGGTCTGCAGAAATTTACGTCTCGTCAGATTCAAAGCCATTTTACAATTCCTCCCTTGTGAAAAAATCAATGAGATTTACTAAAACCCTGTAGAACGGGTGACGAACCTCTTGTAACACCCGCGCCTGAAAGCTTGGGAACCATGGTCTGAAATGCTTTTGCAGAAAGAGCTCTTCCTCACGGCTCTTGCCTTCCTCGGCGAGAAGCGCCAGAAATTCCAGCTCAAAAACAATATGATCGGGGATATCCGCCTCACCCGCCAGATCAAAACCCTGCTCCCGATAAAAAGCCTTGGCTTTTTCCGCGCTGGGGCCGTAGAGCATGCCGTCTGCACTGAGATAAACCGAACCGTATGGAGGGGCGACGACTGCGGGAATGGCGTTGACGAACAGACGGGTATGCTCTACCTGCAAAGGCTCGAGCCAGTCCGTGTTTTCGGAAATTGACTGTCGGAGAAGTTGCGCCTCGGCATCCCAGCCAAGCTCAACAAGAAAAGTATCGAGTACGGAAAAATAATCCGCCTGCATCCAGTCAGATCCGGGGTATCGCATGGACTGGGCAAGAAAACGGTAAATCTCCGCCATATTGATCGAAGTGGATTGGGTCATGGCCTCACTTGGGGGAGCAAAAGTCTCGTTTAAAAAATCCGCTCACCGGAGGAAACCAGCCATCACATCGATAGAACCGCCAGCAAACACATAGAGGGTTTCGATCCGGTGAGCGTTTACAAGGAAAGGAAAGAACAGAAAAAGCTATAACACAAGGGTTCCCGGTTGCAAATGCGGCAAATTGTCGCAATTGCAACCGGGAACAAATGAAGCACTTCAACTTCCTGACGAATAATGGTATGCATCAAGGGGTGTTGCCCAACCATGGCATGCGCATTACAATTCGGCAATACATGCTCCATATTGTTTTCCATCAGGATAGAGGATAGTCCGTGCACACCAAAATTGAAGAAGGAAACACCGCTTCGTCCAGAATCGCTTTCGCCTGGCTGCTGCATTTACGCTGGGGCGCGGTGGCCGCCCAGATTCTTCTGGTACTGATCGCTTTCCTCTTTCTTGAAATCACTCTTCCCATCGGGATTATCTCCGGCATTCTCGCCTTTGAAATCATCAGCAATTTCCTCTTCATTTATCTGAAACAGAAAGACACACCCATGGCCGACTGGATTTTCATTCTGGTCATGTTTCTGGACACCGCTCTTCTCAGCCTGCTTCTGTATTACACCGGCGGGCCGATGAACCCGTTCACCTTTCTGTATCTGGTGCATATCACCCTGGGAGCCATCCTCATGCCGCCCGGATGGACATGGGCTCTGGCTTCTTTTACCACCGGCTGCTATGCTACGCTTTTCTATCTGCCCGCCGAAGGGAGCATGAATCAACCCTGTCATCCCGAACCTTCGATGCTTGCAGCTTTGAGCGACCCGCTGAAGATTCATCTGCAGGGCATGTGGGTCGCCTTTGCCGTAACCGCCTTTTTTATTGTTTTTTTTGTCAGCCGGATTCAACAGGCCCTGAGCAGGCACCAGAAAACACTTGCGGACCTGCAGGAGGAAAAAACGAAAAGCGAAAGGATGGCCTCTCTTGCGACCCTTGCCGCAGGGGCGGCCCATGAGTTTTCCACCCCTTTGTCAACCATTGCCGTGGCAGCAGGCGAGATGCTCCACACCCTTAAAACAAACCACCGGGCTCAAGAATTTCCCGACCTGTATGCGGATGTCACTCTGATCCGCGAACAGGTAAAGCGCTGCAAGGATATCCTTTTCCACATGGCAGCCGATGCCGGTGAGCACATGGGGGAACCTTTCACGGATTTCACCATTGATGAACTCATGGAAAATCTTATCAGCACCTTTCCCGACACTCTCAGAAATCAGGTACAATATAAAAATAAAGCGGGCGATATTCTTGTGAGGATGCCGCTTCGCACCCTGCGCCGGATTGTCAGAGGCCTTATCAAAAATGGTCTGGATGCCGCACCGAGCACCCCTGTCCTGGTCGAATGCCGAAAAGATGCGACGCGTCTCTATATTGAAATCACGGACAATGGCTGCGGCATGGCCCCGGATGTTGTCTCCCGCGCGGCTGAACCGTTTTTCACCACCAAGGAGCCGGGCAAGGGATTAGGGCTTGGACTTTTTCTGGCCAAATCGGCTGCCGAGCGCTTTGGCGGAGGTTTGAACGTGATTTCCGAACCGGGCAAAGGCTCGACAGTCACCTTGTTTTTTGCCCTGCAACAGATCAAAACAGAAACTCCGGAGGTACTTCATGGGTGAGACAATTCTTCTGGTCGATGACGAGGAGCTCTTCCGGGAGCGATTGGCAAAGGCTTTCAGCTTTCGCGGGTATACGGTTTTTACCGCCGCCAATTTCGACGAAGCCATAAAAATCATCAACGATAAAAAACCGGCCCTGGGAGTATTCGACCTTAAAATGCCAGGCAGATCGGGATTGGAACTCATTACCGCAGCCAGGGAAACCAACCCTGACATGCAGATCGTCGTGCTCACCGGATACGGCAGCATCGCAACGGCCACAGAAGCGGTTCGACTCGGGGCGCTTTACTATTTGCCGAAACCGGCGGATGTGGACGATATCCTCGGCGCCTTTGCCAGGAACCCCGAACTCGCCATGGAAGTGGAGCAGGACGAGTTCGCGGCCCCTTCGCTGGCGCGGGCCGAATGGGAGCACATCAACCGTGTGCTCACCGACTGCGAGGGAAACATCTCCCTGGCAGCAAAAAAACTCGATCTGCACCGAAGAACCCTGCAACGAAAACTGCAGAAATATCCTCCCAGCAAATAAAAACTCCCCCCACACTAGGAGACGAGTATGCACAGCAAAAAAGAAAACAAACCCACCCTGCTCTTGCTCATGATTCTGGGATTGACCGCGGTTTTATTTGGAGGCTCCCTGGCCCTTGCCGCCGGGGACAGCGCCGGACGACCCGCAGCGTTGGAGCCTCAGGCAATTACCGAGGGTATGACTTGCGCAGCCTGCGGCATGTATCCCTACCGCTATCCCCAATGGCAATCCCAGGTGGTTTTCGCCGACGGCACGGTTGCCGCCTTTGACGGATGCAAATGCATGTTCCGATTTCTTCTCAACATGCAAAAATTCGCACCGGAACGGCAACCAGATCAGGTAGGCGCAGTCTGGGTCAAGGATTTCAAGACCGGGAAATGGCTGGACGGAAAAACTGCGCACTATGTGATCGACAGCAAGGAAATGGGACCAATGGGCAAGGAACTTATCCCTTTTACCACCCGTGCTTCCGCGGAAGAATTCCAGAAGGCAAACGGCGGAACCATCGAATCCTACACCAACATCAGCATGGAAACCATCAAGCCGCTCATGGGCGGGATGCACATGCAGATGAACATGCAGCATCCTCCCATGTAAAAGGCCTTTGCACATGGCACGGGGGTCCTCCCCGTGCCGAATTATCTCCCGAGCCGCGCCCACATGCCATCCACAATTGTAATGATTGAAGGAATCAAACGGTTCCCTTGATGCTCCCTTATTTCACTCCCGCAATCCTCACAGTTCAGGTTTACATGTAACCAATTGAAATTACGCACTTTTTTTGGTTGACTCCCTCCATGGGAACTCTTATCTTATAGAGTAAGGAGTGATGATCACTCGGAACAATCATCCTACGGGAAGGAGGCGCATTATGACACAGACATCATTGGCAAAAAGCAGAAACCGTACCAAGACTGCGACACAAGCAACAGCAAAAGCCGGAATTTCCACCGGCGCCTTGACCGCATTCGGCGCAATCTCAAGCCTTATCGGGCTTTGGGCAGTGGCCTGTTTTGTCGGCGCAATGCTTGCCAGCGGCGGCCCCCTCTCCCTGGCTAAAGCCTGGATTACTGCGGTAACCGGCGGATGAAAAGCAAAAACACCTCTGCATCAGCGCTGGAGACGGCTTCCTTGCGGAGTTGTTTCGCCATTGCAAAGGTAAAGGCTAAAAAGAAATGCCGAGCCTTTCATGGCGGGCCGGAAAACAACACCGATGTCAGTCGTGATATTTCAAAGGCCGGATTGGGAATAATCCTCTGCATAGGTGCGATCATCGGCACCGGAGGCTTTTTCCTGCTCGTCGGCGGACTTATTAAAAGTGGAGGAATCGCAAGTTTTCTGAGCGGATGGATCGCTGCATTTACCGGCATATAGCTCCAAAAAGACAAAAGAATATCCGTATTACACAGTCAAGCCCGGGCGTACCTTGCGTACACCCGGGCTTTTTTATTTATGATTGGCAGCAGGATAGTGCTTCCGGTACAATGAGGCTAATTGAAAAAAAGAAAGACTCGCCCTGATGCGCAAGCGCACTTACGAACCAAACGAGGTTGCCATGACCAAACTTGTCTACACGCTCTTCCTCAGCGCCGTGCTCGGAGTTATTGTCTTTGCCACCGTTCTTTTCTGGAGGCTCGAAAACACCAGCCCCCCCCTCAAATACAACGACTTTCTGACCAGCCTGGAAAACAACGAGATTGCCGAAGTCCACCTTAAGGGCGGCAACATCTCCCTTACCGATATTTATGGCCGTGATTTTTCGACCTTTTCACCGGATGTCGGCGAACTCATGGGCAAGCTTGCCCAGAAGAAAATTGCCATCACCGCCGAAGACGACCGCCCCTCCCCATTCTGGAACCTCTTTACAGTCACGCTGCCGATCAGCATCATCCTGATCGGCTGGCTGCTGCTGATGCGCACCCAGCAAAGGGGCTCCGATGAGGAACCGGAATTCGCCAAAAACAAGGCCATTCAATTCAACGCAAGCAACAAACCCATAACCTTTGAGGATGTTGCCGGCATACCTGAAGCGAAGGAAGAGCTCAAGGAGATTGTCAAATTCCTCAAGGAACCTAAAAAATTCAGCCGACTCGGCGCCAGCCTGCCCAAGGGCGTCTTGCTGCAAGGCCCCCCAGGCACAGGGAAAACCCTTCTGGCCAAGGCAATTGCCGGTGAAGCAGGAGTACCGTTTTACAGTTTCAGCGGCTCTGATTTTGTGGAAATGTTCGTGGGAGTCGGCGCTTCCAGGGTTCGCGACCTGTTCCGGGAAGCCAAGAAAAATACCCCCTGCATCGTTTTCATTGATGAAATCGATGCGGTGGGGGCGCACCGCAGCGCTGCGGGATCGGTGGGCGGCCAGGATGAACGCGGACAAACCTTAAACGCCCTGCTCGTCGAAATGGATGGCTTCAGTCGTGATGACACCATCATCGTTCTCGCCGCCACCAACCGTCCTGACATCCTTGATCCGGCCCTGCGTCGTCCAGGCCGCTTCGACAGGCAGATCACCATTTTGCCCCCTGATGTAAAAGGGAGACTGAAAATCATCCAGGTACACTCCAAGCGCGTTAAAGTATCGGAGGATGTCGACCTTGCCGAGGTTGCCAGAAACACCCCCGGCTTTACCGGCGCGGAGCTTGCCAATCTCGTGAACGAGGCGGCTCTGATCGCTGCGCGGGAAAACAAGGATGCCATCGGGGCGCGTGATTTTAACGAAGCAAAGGACCGAATTCTGATCGGCGTCGAGCGCAAGGGTTTCGTGATCAGCAAGGATGACCGACGAACCATGGCCTATCATGAAGCCGGACATGCCATTGTCGCCCGCCATCTCCCCGAGGCCGACCCCATCCAGAAAATTACCATCATTCCCCGCGGCCGGGCCATGGGCCACACCCAGCAGCAATCCCTCGTCGACCGACAGGCCTATACCAAGGAATACCTGCTGGCCAGAATCACCATTCTCATGGGGGGCCGTGCCGCCGAAAGAATAGGCCTCAATCAGCAAACCACCGGAGCGGAAGATGATCTGTTGCGCGCCACCCAGATCGCCACCAAAATGGTGTGCCAATGGGGGATGAACGAAGTCATCGGCCCCTTGGCCTATGCCAAATCCGATGAGGGTTTTCTCGGAGATCAGGCAAGCCAGTTGCTCTACAGCGAAAACACCGCCAGACACATTGACATGGAAGTGCGAAAACTGGTGGATGACTGCTACCAGCATGCACACGCCATTCTCCTGAAAGAAAAGCCTTTTTTAGGACATTTGGCGGAAATTCTTCTGCAGACGGAAACCCTGGACAGAGAGGAGATGGAAATAATTTCCGAGTGCTCCATGAACAAACAGGCCTCGGAAACAGCGGATTCCAGCGAGGGCAAGGTCCATGAATGCATGACCTGCCCGGCAGCAAGCCACTGCGCGCACCTGCCTTCAGCAAACGACACTTACTGAACCCCTTCACCACACCAAGGGCACAGCGAACGTTTTTCCTCTGTTTTTTTAGGGATATTCCAGTGTCCCGAAAAACTTATTTTTTAGTTTCGGGAAATACTGTTCATTTTTTATTCCCGCAATCCTAACACCCCAAACTGACACATAACTTATTAAAATTATTTGTTTTTTCTTTATACCCATCTATGATAGATTACAGGGAGGATGCATATCACGGAATCTTAAACCATGAAAACAATCAGGACGGGAGGATGAGCATTGGTCAAGTTCACAGACATTATCGCAACGTTTATCAGGGGTATTGCCCGCAGCAAGGTTTCCTTGGTGGGGGCCGTCATGACCACCATTACCTTTCCTATTTTGCTGATTTCGGCCCTGCTCGATATCATGGGAATTGTGGAGAATCCATATTTCGGGTTTGTTATCTATATGGTTCTTGGTCCGCTTTTCATGGTGAGCCTGATCCTTGTTTTTCTGGGTCTTTTTTTCTTCAAGGGCAAAGAAGAGGTCGGCATCTTCACCTATGAATACCTCAAGGAACAATTCACCGTACCCGAACGGTTCGCCAAGGTACGCAAGCTCATTGTTCTGGCAACCGCTCTTACCCTGCTCAATCTTTTCATCATCGGACTCATTTCCTACACAGGATACCACTATACCGAATCCACTGCATTCTGCGGGCAGTTCTGCCATACGGTCATGGCCCCGGAATACACCACCTACAAAAACTCCCCCCACTCGCGGGTTCGTTGCGTGGAATGTCACATCGGACCGGGTGCCCAGTGGTTTGTGAAGTCAAAAATTTCCGGGATGAGACAGCTTGCTGCCGTTGCCCTCAACACCTACAGCAGGCCCATTAAAACTCCGGTGCACGGCCTCCGCCCGGCCAGGGAAACCTGCGAGCAATGTCACCGCCCGGAGTTGTTTCATGGAGACAAGCTCTATATCAGAGACAAATACCTGCCCGATGAAAAAAACACCCACCTTCAGACAGTGCTTCTCCTCAAAGTCGGCTCAGGCGGCTACCGCGGCAGCAATGCCCATGGCATTCACTGGCATGTTGCTCCTGAAAATAAAATAACCTATACGCACACGGACACGGCCCGGGAAAATATCGGCGAGGTGACGCTCTCCAAGCCAGACGGCACCCAGGTGGTTTTCACAAATGAGGCAAAAATGAGTGCCGGACCCGGCAGAGAAGTTCGTACCATGGATTGCATCGATTGCCATAATCGACCGACCCACATCTACCTCTCTCCGGATGAAGCACTTGACCAGAAGCTGGCACACGGGGACATCCCGGTTTCTCTTCCCTACATAAAGAAAAACGCGATGGAATTGATCACGAAACCATACGCAAGCCAGGAAGAGGCAAAAAACACCATCGCCACCGAACTCCGGGCACGATACCGGAAGGATTATCCGCAACTGGTGAACAACAACATGCCGTTACTGGAAAAAGCCATCAGCGGCATCCAGGCTGCCTATGCGGAAAATGTATTCCCGGACATGAAGATAGAGTGGAACACCTACAGAAACTTCCTTGGCCACAAGGATGATTCCGGCTGTTTCCGCTGCCATGACGGCGGCCATGAGACCAAAGCCGGCGAAGCCATTTCCATGGACTGCGACAACTGCCATGTCATACTGGCCGAGGATGAGGAGGCCCCGAAGGTTCTGAAAACCCTGCGCGGCCTCTAAAAGTTGTGTTACGCCGTGCAAGGCCTTCCTCTGACTGGACTGGCCTTGCACGGCTTCTCTTCAAGCGAGAAGAATCCACCTCCAACGGATACGCAGGGAGCGACACATGACACTTGACAACAGCGAACCCATTTACCCGATCAGTGTTGCGGCAAAGCTTCTTTCCGTTCACCCGAGAACCTTGCGGATATACGAAGAAGAAGGATTGATCAAACCCGCCCGTCAAGGCAACAAACGCTACTTCTCCAACAACGACATTGAATGGATTACCTGCCTGCGCACCCTTATCCACGAAAAAGGCATCAGCATCCCGGGCATCAAGATGCTGCTCGAACTCACCCCCTGCTGGGAAATAACCAAATGTCCCCCGGAAAAAAGGGACTGCTGCTCGGCCTATATCGACAGGTCGATCCCGTGCTGGCAGCGAGCCAGCACGGCCTGCGCAAAAGAGTTTGAACAATGTGACAACTGCGAAGTGTATATCAGGGCCATGAAACAGGCCAAGGAACTTGCGGCATCAGAGGGCTGCTCCAAACCCTCGCAAAACGCCGGCTAGAAACAAGCATCTTCTCCCGGCAGGCGGACTGTCGCAAGAAACAGATGGGAACGCTACCCTTTCCAGTTCCTGACAAAATCGAACAGGGTGCGCACTGCGATCCCGGAAGGCCCTTTGGGAATATAGGATTTTTCGGTGAAATCCCAGGCCGTGCCGGCAATATCCAGATGTGCCCATGGTGTTTCCCCGACAAACTCCTTGAGAAAGGTTGCGGCGGTAATGGTGCCGCCGTCCTTTTTCCCGACATTTTTAAAATCGGCAATCTCGGACTTGAGCTGTTTCGCATACTCCGGATCAAGGGGCAGCCGCCACATCGGCTCACCGCTGCGCGTTCCCGCGGCAAGCAATTGATCGCATAACGCATCGTTATTGGACAACAGCCCAGTGCGATGATGGCCGAGCCCGATGATGACCGCGCCGGTCAGAGTGGCGACGTCGATCACCATGTCCGGCTTGTATTTCTCGATACCGTACGCAAGGGCATCGGCCAGAATAAGACGGCCTTCGGCGTCTGTATTGACCACCTCCACGGTTTTCCCCCCATACTGGGTGATCACATCTCCCGGTTTCAGGGCGGCCGGCCCGGGCAAGTTTTCCGTGGCAGGAACAATCGCCACCAGGTTCAACCCTTTGAGTTTTGCCTGGGCAATGGCCTGCATGGCGCAAAGAACCGCAGCCCCTCCGCACATATCGTACTTCATCTCTTCCATGCCGAGGCTGGGCTTGAGCGAAATGCCGCCGGAATCAAAGGTAAGCCCCTTGCCGACCAGCAGCAAGGTTGGAGCGCCCGGCTTCACCGTGTGTTCAAGAATTACCATTTCGGGAGGACGCGCCGAACCCTGATTGACGGCAAGAATCCCGCCCAATCCCAGTTTTTTCAGTTTGGCCTGATCAAGAACCGTGCATGCCATTCCATAGTCGGCGGCCAACTTTCTGCCATATTCGGAAAATTGAGCCGGGGTCCAGTGACTGGCTGGTTCATTGGCCATATCGCGAGCCTGGCAGGCAGCCTGAGCGCCGACTTCCCCCATTGCGATCGCTCTGGACATTCCCTTGTTGTTTGAGGCATACAGGGCCGCCCGCCTCAACATCTCCCCTGAAGCGTCCGGGTCTTTTTTTGTTTTATATTTCTTGAAACGGTAGGCGCCCAGCACAAGACCTTCGGACAATCCTTCCGCCATGTCGGCTATTTCAAAAACTTTGTCCGGCAGGACAACCAGTAATTCCTTCACCTTGTTTTTCATGGCCAGTGAAGCGATGGTACCGCCCGCTTTGCGAAACAACTCACGGCTCAATTCGTCTTTTCCAAGCCCGACGATAAGTATTCGCTTTGCCGATGGCATTCCCTTCCTGCCTTTTTCCGGATAAAAAAGAAAATGCTCTCCTTCTTTTCCGGAAAAATCACCGAGCGCATGGACCCCCCGCACAACATCATCCACACCCCGATCGCCACACCGGGGAGAACCCTTGCCGGGTTGACGCGTCAGATACACAAGAAGATCACCGGCATAACCCTTGGGTCCAACCTTACTAAGCTGCAGCATGAAAATATTCCTCGAGGTGAAATTACTGGACGTCCTGAATCAGAAGAAACAAGGGGATAACCGCAATACTCATGCGGCGATGGGCATGATTTTGTCCAAGGTCAGGGTGCGGGCACATTCTAGCCACTGCTCAATCGGCAGCTCATATGGAAGCAAGTTGAAATCAACAGTGATTGATTCGCCATTGGCGGCCTTGAGAAGACAACGATCGGCAATGGCCACGCATAACGGCACCCCTTGCAGGGAGTTGAGCGGCTGGCTGTGGTTTGCTGCCGCATCGACCATAACCATGGGGAGATTCCACCAGAGAAGCAGGGCGCTGCCCAATTCCAGATGGTTGATGCCGAAAATCTGCTCTTCCATTTCTGTGGCGAACAACCCGTATCTGCGCAGGAATGATGGGGAATGATGCAATGCCTCGTCAAGGGAGGTAAGAAAAACCAATTTACCGATATCATGCAGGAGGCCGGCGGTAACGGCCGTTCTCTCCTGCCCTGGAGCAATCTTCCTGGCGATAATTCCGGCCAGCTTCCCGCACTGAATGCTGTGATCAATAATATTCAAAGCATGGCGATGATATTTTTTGGGATACTGAAAGTGATTGAGCGCACAGAGAAAAAGGACCATTTTTCGTGTCCTGCTGATTCCGAGATAGCTGACTGCCCGATGGAGATCATCAATCCTGATTCCTCGGGAGAAATGCACGGAATTTACCATCTGCAAAAGTCGGGCGGCAAGGATTGGATCTTTGCCAAGAACCTCGACAACCTGAGTCAAAGCATACTCGGGGTTCTGGAGAATGGTTTCCAGTTCGTGGACCACCGGTGGAAGCGTGGGCAACCCCTGGCCATGGTTCATGAACTCCCAGCATTTACGAATCCGGATCCGCGAACGCACGACCAGATCATGCTCCAACGACTCTCCAAGGCCCTTACTCAGAGGCAGGCAAAACGCCCGGTGAGCAGCACCGGTCGCAACAATCCTTACCAGGGCATCAGCGCCCGCTTTCTCCGAAAAAACATTTCTGATCGCATGGGGGCAGGCAATGGCGACTTGACGAAGAAAATCCTGTTCGTGCAGACCAGGCAGGCTGAGATTGCACAAGACGATATCCGGCACGATCCCGACAAGAAGCTGTTTGAATTCTTCGATGGATGAGCAATAGCAGACGAGATGAGACCAGCCCCCCAACAGTTCCTGGAAAGCGGCTTTGTTCGACGGATCAGGATCAACTATAAAAACCGAACATTTTTTTATGCAAGCCATAGGTTGCAAATCCCCTTCCGACCCCTTTGCGCGAGGGTATGGTGGCGCACCCAGAAAACATATACTGTTTTCGCCATCTCAATAATATACTGAAGGAGTTCGGTGGGGGTTGTCCTGTTACAGCTTCCCTTGTCTGTCTGGAGTTCATTGAAGGAGATATTTATTTATATAATACAGAGTATCCCTTACGCAACGATAATTACATGATACAATCAAATAATTACGGTATATTCCGGCCAACTGCCGCAAACAAAATTCCCCCGCAATATTTTCGAGTCTCCAAAGGAGTTCCTGATGCTGCAATTATTTTTCGGCGCGCTGCTGGTAATTATCATTTCCGCTCTGAGCAGCGTCCTTGAGGCGGCGCTCTACTCATTGCCGGTCAGTCACATTGACATCACCAAACGCAGCCACAAACGAATCGGCCGCATCCTGATGGGCTTAAAAAAAGACATCCACCGGCCGATCACCGCCATCCTCACCATCAACACCATTGCCAATACGGCAGGCGCCACCTTTGTGGGCGCGGCTGCAGCCGGAGTTTTCGGCAACAACAAGGTAGCCTGGTTCTCCGCATTCTTTACTCTCGGGATCCTTCTTTTTTCAGAAATACTCCCCAAAACCATCGGGGTTTCATATTGCCGACCGCTCGCCATCTGGATCGCCTACCCCCTTCACTGGATGGTAAAGGTGATGCATCCTTTCATCCTGATAATCCAGGCCATCACCAGACTCCTTCCGGCCAAGGATGACGGCCTTCTGGTTTCGGCCCAGGAAATTCAGGCTTTGGCCAGAAGAAGCCATAAATCCGGAGAGATCAGCCTTCAGGAGCATCGGGTTATCACCAACATTCTTGACCTGAAGGATAAAACCGTTCGCCAGATCATGACTCCGATCACCGTCACCTTCATGCTCGATGCCGGCCTGACCGTGGCCGAGGCTATGCATGCTAATGAAATGCTCAATATGCACAGCAGAATTCCAGTCTATGAAAAAAACAGGGACGAGGTGGTGGGCATTATTATGCACAAGGACCTGCACGCCTGGGCCGCCCAGGGTGCCGATGACAAAACCCTGCGGGAATTCATGCATGCCGCGCATTTTGTTCCGGAAACGGCACGACTGACCGCAGTCATGCTCGAATTTTTCGAACACAAAAAACATCTCTTTATGGTGGTTGACGAATACGGTTCGATTTCAGGCGTTGTCAGCCTTGAGGACATCATTGAAGAAATCGTGGGCAGGGAAATCATTGACGAATCGGACCGGGCGACGGACATGCGGGAGCTTGCCAAGCGCAAACGCCTCTCTTTCATGAGCCAGTCCCAGTCAAGCCGTTAATCAAGCACGCCTGCCGCGCGGCAATGACCAAAACGGCCGGTTCGCAGCGGCAGCTAAAAGATAACGGTCAGATAGAACAAGAGAAGCAGGACGATCAGCAGATTGATTCCGAGGAAATTCCGAAAACGGACGCGACCCTCGAAATCATTGAGACAGAACTGCCAGAGGATGTAGCACCCGGCGATGGAGCCGTTCAGCAGGAAAAAAGCGGAGAGCATCTGGACCGGGAAATCCGGGATGGTGAAAAACAGCTTTTCAAAAAACGCCACGCCGCTCTGACGACCGATGGTCGGGATAAAATCGCCAACCCCCGCGGCAAAATACCCCAGCCGGTAGACAAGCTCTCCGGTAAAGGCCATGGGTATCAAAATGGGAACCATGGGCGAAAATTTGCCGAACAACGGATCCTCGGTTATTCCGAACAGTCGGGTGCCAAAACGGATAATCGCCAGACTCAGGCCAAATCCGATCAACAGCAGCAGACTGAAAAGAATCGCGTCCGACCAGCCGGTGAACGAGGCAAGCTGGGCGTATATCTCCTTTTTTCGCAGGAATCTGGCAAGCTGGGAGCCGATGAGGAACGGCACGATATACGAACAGGTGATGTAGCGGCCCTTGTTGCGAATCAGCTCCGAATAGGGATTTCGCAAAAGCAGCTGCGGTGAATCCCGGTCGCAGAATGGAAGGCAGTGACCGCAGACCAGGCAATGCAGGTTGTTTTGAACATTATAGGCGCCAAGATAGACCGGGCAGCCGCGTTTTTCATCAAGCCCTTTTTTGCAGGCAAAGGTCTCGCAGCCACGGCATTTTTCGTGATCCGGCCTGAATTCGGTAATGGAAAGGGTTGCCGCCGCGCCGCTGATCCGACCCAATGGGCAGAGGTGCCGGCACCAGGCCTGACCAGGGAAAAGGACCGAAAGCAGGGCCGCGCCAAAAACAATGGAGAGGACGAAAAAGGACGTGCCGATCGGTGAACGATCCAACCCGCCGACAACCTCGGTCCAGATAATAAGAGCCAGCAGAATAACCGAGGCGTACACGCCATATTTCTGCAGAAATTTCGGGACAGGCAGGGAAAGAGTTATGCCGCGGCGCTGCAGGAAAACCCCAAGCCCCGGAAACGGACAGATCCCGCACCACATCCGCCCCACAAAAAACCAGCTGAGCACGATGCTTGGCCAGATAAGACCCCAGGACAGGAAAACCGCGACATTGCTCCGCACATCCTTTGGCCCGAAAATTCCTGAGATCACCACCAGGGCAAAGAGAATATCACCGGCTGTCCGCAGATAGGCATAGTGATGCCGTGCCGCCAGAAACCTTCTTATCCCGGGAAAAACCCGAAACAGATCCAGCCGCTGCTCGTTTATTGAAATAAGACTTCTGAGGGCCCGGGTCCACCAAGTCACGCGCTATCCCACCTCTTCCAGCACCACTCGCAGTTGCATCTGCCGGTCATCACGCTCAATGGTCAAAGAAACCGTATCCCCGACTTTATAGCGATCCATTACATTGCGCAAGTCGTCGTATGATGACACCTTATGCTCATCGACAGCCAGAATAATATCACCAAAAATTATATCCCCGCGAATTCGGCGCGTCCCCCGCATCCCGGCGGCCTCGGCGGAACTGTTTGGCTGGACGTTCAACACCAGCACCCCTGCCACCCCTACCCGCCTGGCAATCTGGTCATCCGCAACGGAGATTCCAAGCCCGGGGCGAATCAGCCGCCCGTGCCGGATAATCTCCGGAATTACTCTGCCCACCACCTCCATCGGCACGGCAAAGCCTATGCCGGCGCTGCCTCCGGAAGGGCTGTAGATGGCGGTGTTCACCCCGATGAGCCGACCGGCGCTGTCAAGAAGAGGCCCCCCGGAATTGCCGGGATTGATGGCGGCGTCCGTCTGGATAACCCCCTGGATGGTTCTGCCGGTAGCCGACTTGATCTCCCTCCCCAGGGCGCTGACGATCCCGGAGGTAAGGCTCTGATCGAGGCCGAATGGATTGCCGATGGCAAAAACTTTCTGACCCACCAGCAGATTATGGGATTCGCCCAGGGGAAGAGGCGAGAGTTTCTCGGCAGGAGCCGAAATCTGCAGCACCGCCAGATCCTTGTCGGGAGCAACCCCTACCAGAGTTGCCTGCCAGGTGGATTGATCCGCCAAGGTTACCTCAACCCGGCTTGCGGATTCGATAACATGATAGTTCGTAACGATCCGACCCTGCTTGTCCCAGATAAATCCGGAACCTGTTCCCTTGGGAATTTCATGGATATTGAGGCTGAAGATATTTCTGCGGACTTCAATGCTGGTAATATAGACAACCGCAGGGGAAGCAGAGCGAAACAAGGCAATAGTGCTTTGTTCATCTGCAGCAAGATCCCCCCGCGCCGTAACCACGACAGGAGTGACTTCAGGCGGTGGAGGAACAGGTCGCTGGTAGATGAAAAAAAGCCACCAGCCCAGAAGGATGCAGAGCAGCAGTACAGCGAAGGAAACCCGTTTTTGTCTTGGGGTGTTTGCGGGAGGAATATTCATCCCCTGACCTGGAAGCACAGCAACATTTTAGCGGAGGGCATGGCCTGGGGCAAGCGGCGCACGGTGGCTGAAAGCACCATCGCCTTGTTGTCGCAGCATTGTCTTCTGACTGCAATTCCCATGCTCTCAACCCGTTTATACAGCGAAAATCAAGCGTGTCACATTATAAAGATTAGCTTTTTTCAACAAAAACCGCCAACCATATCAGAGCCAACCGCGCAGGGCGTCGACAATTTTTTGCGCCTGGTCCGGGCTTGAAATGTTGAATTTGGACTGCTGGCTGTACTCTCCGTTCACCTTGCGATAGCGGCGGATGGAATACTTGTCCGGGCTGTATTCATTCTTCTTCGGGTCCCATTGCTGATAACGGAAAAGAATGGTGGCCCAGGCCCCTTTGGAGAGGATAACCTTTTCTATTTCCTTGACGACCACGACACCGTCTTCTTCGTAATTAATTGTAACCTCGTCAACCGTTGACGCCATATATCCTCCTGATTATTGAAACGCCGGCAGGCTGCCGCAACCATCCCAGGACAACCAAATGAAAAACCGCCGGCGGCCTGCCGTTCACCCAAACGGGTCAGCAAAGAACAGCATCCGACCAACTCTCGCCTGGGGACGCTGCAACAAAAAAAAGGACTCGGCAGGTACGCCAAGTCCTTAGCATTTACTGTGGTAGCGGGGGCTGGATTTGAACCAACGACCTTCGGGTTATGAGCCCGACGAGCTACCGAACTGCTCCACCCCGCGTCAATTTTTTCATTATACTCTTATCAGGGAGAATGTCAAGGGAAATAAAGGAATTAAGCCCCGTCGACAGCGTGTTCCCGCAACGCGGCAAGAAGCTTCTCCGGAAATTTTGTCAATCTGCCATTGAGATCCACAATCGCATGGGTGGTAAATCCATGGGCCAGCATTTTGGCGTCATTTTCCCGGATAACCCGGTAATCAAAACGGCAGGTTCGGGATTTCACCTCAACGAGAGAGGTTTCAACCAGCAACAAATCATCATATCGGGCGGATGCCTTATACCGCACATGACATTCCACGACAGGCATAATAAACCCCTGCCTTTCGATCTCTTTGTAGGAGATCGCCCGATCCCGCATGAACTCGGTACGCGCCGCTTCAAAGTAGCGCAGATAGTTTGCGTAATAGACCACGCCGCCGGAATCGGTATCGCCGTAGATCACCCGGAAGCGATGGTGGTGCAGCGAATTGCGCGCGCTCATGGTTTCATCCGTCATCAGCGGTCAAGCACCCGGTTAAAAAACTGCCTTCCATCTGCCAGAAGTTCCCCGGCCAGGGCGTGTTGCTCGTCGTAGGCAAGCCCGCTTCCGGACTGCGCTGCCCGAGAATCATAGATTGCCACCGGTACCGGGTCGGCGATATGGGTTCTGACGGCCAAAGGAGTAAAATGATCCATGGCCACGGCCAGACGAAAATCATACTCGCTGTTCATAAGCGCGTCAAAGATAGGTTTGACGATCTTGCCGTCAAAATCCTCGATGGCCTGGAGCTTGTCCTTGAGGCTGCCCTGATGGCCCGCCTCGTCCGGCGCTTCAACATGGACAAAAACAAAATCCTTTTCCTTCAGCACCTCAAGAGCGGCGTTCGCCTTTCCGGCGTAGTTGGTGTCAAGATACCCGGTGGCTCCCTCCACCTCGATAATATCAAGGCCGGCGTACACCCCAATCCCCTTGAGCAGATCAACAGCGGAAATCAAACCCCCTTCTACGCCGAACTGCTCACGGATGGTCGGCATGGACGGGGCCTTGCCCTCCCCCCACAGCCAGATTGCATTTGCGGGATTGCGCTTCTGTGCCTGACGCTCATGATTCACCGGATGATCGGCGAGAAACGCCACGGCCCTGGTCAAGGCCTCACGCAGATGGGGAATGCTGTTATATCGGTTCCAGAATTCCGTCACCTCCCTTCCCGTGTAGTCATGGGGCGGCACAGTCACCAACGGGCCGACCTCGCCGGAATGGACAAGAAGATGGCGATAGCTTACGCCTGAATAAAAACGCAACCGGTCGGTGCCCGCGACTGCCTCAATTCCCTCGACAAGGATCTTCGCTTCCCGGCTGGAGATATGGCCGCTGCTGTAATCCTCCATAAAAACCCGGGCTCCCTCAAAGCGCAGGGTGACCAGATTGCAGCGAAAGGCAATTTCGTCGGCAGCAAGGGAAACCCCGAGACTTGCAGCCTCAAGAGGAGCCCTGCCGCTGTAACACTCGTGGGGAAGATATCCGAGCAGGGAAAGATTCGCGACATCGCTGCCCGGAGGAAACCCCTCGGGAACAGTGCGAACACGGCAAAGCTCTCCATCCCGGGCAATCCTGTCCATGGCCGGAGTACGGGCAAAAGCCAGAGGGGTCTTTCCGCCCAATTCGGCAATGGGAAGATCTCCCATGCCGTCACCGACCAGGATAATGTATTTCATGCCGTTTTTACTCTGCATGGGCCTTCATGATGCGAATTTTCACTGTTTTGTCGGTGCAGACATCCAGGGCGTCGATCTCGGCCAGAGCCTCACGCACCGAGGATTCCGAAGCTTCGTAGGTCATCATGACCACGGGAACGGTCCCTTTTTTTTGCCTGCCCTTCTGGATAACCGATTCGATGCTGATGCTGTGGCGCGCCAGTATCCCGGAAATAACGGACAAAACACCCGGCTTGTCCATGGCGGTCATCCTGAAATAATAACAGCCCCGCAGACTCTCCATGGGAGTAATGCCCCGGGGCTTGATTTCCTCAGGCTGATAGGAAAGACACGGAACCCGGTTGATGCTGTTACACAAAATATTCCTGGCAATATCGACCACATCCGCAGCAACCGCGCTACCGGTGGGCATTTTCCCGGCGCCCTGGCCATAAAGCAGAATATCCTCCACCATATCGCCGGTAAACTGGATGCCGTTATAGGCGCCGCCGATATTGGCCAGCAGGTCCTTTTCCGGAACCATGGTAGGATGCACCCTGGCCTCCACCGTTTCGCCATGATTCCGGCTGATGGCAAGCAGCTTGATCCGATAGCCGAATTCCCGGGCGAAATCTATATCGATGGGATCAATCTGGGAGATTCCCTCGATACTGACATCGGCGAGGCTTACCTTCATGCCGTACGCCATGGTCATCAAAATCACCAGTTTGTGGGCCGTATCAATGCCCTCGATATCATAGGTGGGATCGGCCTCGGCAAAGCCTTTTTCCTGGGCCTCTTTCAGCACTTCGGCAAAAGCCATGCCCTCGTCGGTCATCTTATTAAGGATATAATTGGCGGTCCCGTTCATTATACCCATGATCGAGAGAATCCTGTTGGCAACAAGGCCTTCCTTCAGGGCTTTGATCACCGGGATGCCCCCGCCGACACTGGCCTCGAAGCCCACTTCGACATTTTTCGCGGCCGCGGCTTCAAAAATTTCCATGCCGTGCTGGGAGATCAGCGCCTTGTTGGCGGTAACCACATGCTTGCCATGGTCAATAGCCTTCAGAATAAAGGTCTTTGCCGGCTCAATGCCGCCGATGAGCTCGACCACTATATCGATCTCGGGATCTTTGAAAATCAGATCCGCATCACGAACAAGCTCAACATCCTTAAATTGCGGAGGCAAGGCTTCGATGCGGATATCCGCAACGCGGCACAACCGGATGGAAATGCCGGTTTTTCGGCGTAACCTCTCGGCCTGCTGCAAAAGAACCTCCGCCAAACCGCTGCCAACGGTGCCAAAACCCAGCAAACCAATCTTGATTTCTTTCATGGGACATTCCTGAAATGTATCTGGTAACGAAACGATATCCTGCTTGAACGGAACATTACGCCAAGCTGCCGTTCCGACGATGCTCAACCTGAATTTAATACCTTTTTTACCCGGTGATGTCAAAAATATTCATGTTGCTGATCCCTGTGTTTTCCAATAATAATTTTTGGAAAAACCTCGCTATCATTACATGAGTTCCATTGACAAGATTCACAAAAAAAATTACAAGTAGCGGGAATATTCAGCGGCGCAATTCACCGAAATGCCACTGCTCCATTTCCCCTTTTGTCGATAAAGAGCAGCTTCCGCTGCATGATCGATGCATGTTGTGTGTGGATAATTTTCAGGTTTCAACCAAATTAACCTAGAGGACAATCACAAGTGGGTGAGCTTAATATAATCGCCATGTTTATGAGCGCCGGTCTCACGGTCAAGTTTGTCATGATCATGCTCCTGTGCTTTTCCTTGTATTCGTGGTTCATTGTTTTCCAGAAATTTTCCCTGTTCAAGAAGTCGAGAATTGAAAGCGAAGACTTTCTTGAAACCTTCTGGCAGAGCAAAAACCTCTCGGAAGCGCTCAGGTTTGCCAACAATCTCACCTTATGTCCCGAGGCAAATATTTTCAGAACCGGCTACCATGAACTTCAGAAACTCGGCAAGACCAGCTCCTCTTCCCGCACGACCGAGGAGACTCTGGAAACACGGCTTGCCGGCATGGAACCGCTGAAAAGGGCCTTGCGCAAGGCGGAAAATCTTGAATCGGCGCGGCTTTCTGAGTCACTTTCCTTTCTGGCCACCACCGGCAGCACCGCTCCGTTTATCGGTCTCTTCGGTACGGTCTGGGGCATCATGTCTTCTTTCCATGAGATCGGCATGCGCGGTTCCGCCTCGCTGGCCGTCGTGGCTCCCGGTGTTTCCGAGGCCCTGGTGGTGACTGCCGCAGGTCTGGCAGTGGCAATTCCCGCTGTTGTTTTTTACAATTACTACTCCAACCAGATGGCGGAAATCGAAAGCAGGATGCACAGCTTTTCCGTTGATTTTCTGAATCTCGTTGAGCGGGATTTTATTTCCCGTCAGAGCTAACACGTACTTACAGGAATTCGCAATGGGTCCGGTCGAAGACGGCAGCTGCAAAAGACGGCTTGTTTCGGATATCAACGTCACACCCCTGGTGGACGTCATGCTTGTGCTGCTGATCATTTTCATGATTACCGCCCCCATGATGACCCAGGGCGTTGACATTGATCTGCCGGAGACAACCGCCAAGCCCCTGCAGCAGGAAAAGACTCCCATCATCGTGACGATCACGAAAAAAGGGGAGTTCCTGCTCAACAACACCAAAGGGACCCAGGCGGCAATCAAAGAGTCGCTGGCCGCCATTGCCAAAAAAGGCACGAACGATGCGGTTCTGTTGAGAGCCGACAAAGAAGTTCCTTACGGGGTAGTGGTTTCCCTCATGTCCGACATCAAAGCCGTAGGTTTTGATAAACTCGGCATGATAACCCAGCCCGAGATTGATAAACCAAAAAGATAAATACACACCGTGCCTTCTTGCCTGCCAACATCAGAACTGCCCGACAACCAATGGCAAAAGCCTTTATTTTTGACCATTGCCGTGCATGTTTTCTTTTTGCTTTTCGGCCTTCTTGCCCCAAGGTTTCTGCATTTTCAACAAAAAATACCGGAAGTGTATACGGTCAACCTTTTCACCGTTGAAGACCTCGGCGGGCCTGCTCCGGCTGCGCCCCAAAAGGCTGCCGTTGCCGCCCCCCAGGCCGAGCCGCAGCCGCCGCCCAAAGCCGCGCCCGAACCACCGAAGCCCACACCCCCGCAGAAAACACAGCCTGTGCCGGAACCGCCGGTTGTCGCCAAAGACGCCATCTCGCTGAAGCCGATAAAAACAAAGGAAAAAACCGACATTGACAAGGTCAAGCTGTTGCGGGACAAACTGCTTGCCGAAAACAATGCCAAACTGGCAAAGGACGCAGCCGAAAAAGCCAGAGCCGAGGCTGATAAAAAAGCAAAAGGCGCGGTCGACAGCCTCAAGCAGGCGCTCATGGCAGGACAGCAGCTTGCCGCAGGGAAAGCGACGACTGGAGCGGGCACGGCCACAACCCAGGGAGGCAGCGGCTCCGGCGGGGGTATTCAGGTCGATGAAAATCTCCGGCGGTATCTTATTGCCGTGACCACCCAGATCCAGGAGCACTGGGTGCTGCCGGATCTGCAGAACTGGAAGGAAAACGTCGAAGCGATCGTCATCATTCGGGTCAGGCGCGACGGCGCTGTTGTTGAAAGCTCTTTCAAGAAAAAATCAGACAATGTGTTCTTTAACCAATTAGTTGAAAAAACCTTGAAGCTTTCCGCCCCGTTGCCGCCATTCCCCATCGGCATCAACCAGTCGGAAATGGAAATCGGCCTGAAATTCAGACCAGGAGAAGTCTTTTGACATGGATTCTTTTATGAAAAACCGCGTATCAGATCAAACAGGAACCGGAAAATCCGGTCGCCTGCTGGCCATGGTCCTTCTTTGCCTTACCCTGCTGATCGGTTCCAGCCGCCCTGCCGAAGCCATTGTGTATCTCGATATCACCTCTGCCAACTTCCGCAAGGTGAAGATCGCGGTTCCCTATTTTGTCGATAAAAAACGGCCGGACTCCATCCATGACGGCGGCAAGAAGATGGCGGATCTCCTGAGCCGGGCGCTGGCCTTCCACGGTTTTGTCGAGCCTATTCCCCCTTCCGCCTACGGCGGCGGCCAGACCTGGGATTGGCCTTCCATCGGCGCCGAATTCACGGTGCTCGGCCAGTATGAAATGACAGCCGACGGCCTGATCCTCGAGCTGCGCCTCAACGAAATTCAATCAGGCAGCATGGTTCTTGGCCGCCGATATCAGACCCCCATCAGCAAACACCAGGACAGCATTAAAAAATTCTGTGATGAAATTGTCCTCCTGCTCACCGGAGAGCGCGGGGTCAGCCAGACTCAGATAGCTTTTGTTTCAACGGCAACGGGGAACAAGGAAATCTGGCTGGCAGATGTTCTTGGCGACAACGTCCGCCAGGTAACCCAGCATGAATATATCGCGCTTTCGCCGAGGTTCTCCCCGGACAACAAATGGCTGGCCTACACCTCGTATCATCGCGGCAACCCCAATCTCTACATCACCGAGCTGAACGTGCTCAAAACCACCCGCGCCATTTCCCGTCAAAAAGGCCTCAACATGGCGCCCGCCTGGTCGCCGGACGGCAGCGTCATCGCCGTGACGCTCAGCAAATCTTCCAACCCGGACATTTATCTTATCGACAACAAAGGCAACGAATTGCGCCGCCTGACAAACGGGGAAGGCGTCAACGTCTCTCCGACCTGGTCGCCTGACGGGAAAAAACTGGCCTTTGTTTCGGACCGGAGCGGCACCCCGCAAATCTATGTCATGGACGTTGCCACCAAATCGGTCCAGCGGATAACGTACCTCGGCAACGAAAACAGCACGCCGAGCTGGTCGCCGAAGGGAGACTGGATAGCCTATACCGGCAGGGTGAACGGCAACACCCATATTCTGTTGACCAAACCAGAAGGCGGCACCCCTGTCCAGTTGACCCAGACCTCGGGCGATCATGAATCTCCGAGCTGGTCACCGGATGGCCGGCAAATAGTTTTTTCAAGAAAACGGAACAACAAACAGGAAATATGCGCTATCTTTAAAAACGGCATGGGACTCCGCCCGCTTTTCAATCTCTCGGGCGCGCAATCCGGCCCGCAATGGTCCCCGCGCCAAGACCTGTAGCTTTTATTTTATTAGGAGAGAGCCCATGAAACGATCAATGACCAACCTTGTCCTCACCCTGTGTCTTTCCCCGTTGCTCATGCAATGCGCCGCGGAAAAGGATGTCAGGGGGCTTGACATGAGGCTGCGCCTCACTGACTCAAAAGTCGAGGAAATGGACAATGCTTTCACCGCCATAAAAAACCAGCGCGGCTCACAGGCGGAACTGGCAAACCAGCTCGAACAGATCAAATCGCGTTTATTGCAGCTCGAAGCGCGGGTTGAAGAGAAAAATATCCAGACGAAAAAAATCCAGGAAGAACAGGCTGCTTTACGGCAAAACAACCACAACCAGATTGAGCAACTTCGCGGCCAGATTGCCGAGCTGAACAACAAGCTCTCCGGCGTCAACGCTCAGGTTGCATCCGTGTCCGACGACGTCACCCGCGTGCAGGAAAACCGGGCAAGGGAAGCTGCGGAGCGCGCGGCGCTGGCCTCAAAGGCCGCGGAAGAAGCGCGGCAAAAAGCCGAATCCGCCACCACCCACCGGACCATAGAGCCGGAAGATACCAAGAAAAAACCGGGGAAAACCGAAGAACCGGCAAAGCAGGAAGAATCCGCAAAACCGGACACAGGCAAGGCGACAACGCAGGATGCTGAAACGAATACCAGCGACACCCTTTACAATAAAGGACTTGCCGCCTACAAGGCGAATAAATACAAGGACGCCTACAGCGCTTTTTCAAATTATCTTGAAAAAAACCGGACAGCGCCCCTGGCGCCCAACGCCAGATTTTGGCTGGGTGAATGCTTGTATCAGCAGAAAGAATTCGAGTTGGCTATCCTTGAGTACCAGAAGGTGATCGCCGATTACCCCAAGAGCAACAAGGCCTCGGCCGCCCTGTTCAAACAAGGACAGGCATTTGAAAAGCTCTCCGAAAAGGAGACCGCCAAGATTGTCTACAATAAGCTCATTGCCGATTACCCCAAGAGCGAGCAGGTTGAAATGGCCCAGAAGCGGCTGAAAGACCTGAGATAAAAAAGTGCACCCCTGGCAGGGGAAATTTCGACACTGCATGTCCAGCACACGGTATCATGCGTCGGCCGGTCGATCAGCGTGTTGTTACTCACTTGCCAACTAACAAGTCTTGGAGACAGGAAACTGACTCACTTGCCTGGATTCCGGCCTCCGCCGGAATGACGATAAATCAAATAAAAAAAGGCCCCGCATTACAGCGGGGCCTTTTTTTTATGGTTCTGTTATCAGAGAACTTTACGGGGTAATGCCCATCTCCTTCTCCTTGGCTGCCACGGCCAAACGTGTCTTGACCGCGGTATCCGGGATGAGGCTCATGGAGTCGATGCCGCATTCCACCAGGAAGGTGGCAAACTCGGGGAAATCCGAGGGACCCTGGCCGCAGATGCCGATTTTCTTGCCGCGCCGCTTGGCAGCGGTAATGACCATCTTGATCATTTCCTTGACCGCGTCATGACGTTCGTCGGCAACGCCGGCAAGGAGACCGGAGTCACGGTCAAGGCCGTAGGTGAGCTGGGTCAGATCGTTGGAGCCGATGGAGAAGCCGTCGAAAATATCGGCAAAGGCGTCGGCCAGGATAACGTTGGACGGGATCTCGCACATTACGTACAGCTCAAGGCCATTCTCGCCCTGGACCAGACCGCATTCCTTCATGACCTGGATGACCTTCTTGCCCTCCTCGGGGGTACGGCAGAAAGGCACCATCAGCTTGATGTTGGTGAGACCCATCTCGTTACGGGCCTTGAGCAAGCCCTTGCACTCCAGCTCGAAGGCAGGCCGATACTTGGGATCATAATAGCGGGAAGCGCCACGCCAGCCGATCATGGGGTTTTCCTCATGCGGCTCATAAAAAGTGCCGCCGGTCAGATTGGCGTATTCGTTGGATTTGAAGTCGGAGAGGCGGACGATGACGTCCTTGGGATAAAAGCCTGCGGCAATACGGCCCACGCCCTCGGCAACCTTGTCGATGAAGAACTGCTTCTTGTCCGCATAGGCGCTGGTCTTCTTGTCGATCAGACGAATCACCGCCTGCTTTTCCGGATCCGAGGATTTCTTCAGTTCTTCATAGTTGAAAAGGGCCAGGGGATGGATGCCGATATGGGAGTTGATAACGAACTCCTCGCGGGCCAGCCCGACGCCGTCATTGGGAATCTGGCACTCGGAGAAAGCCTTCTCCGGAATGGCCAGGTTCATCATGATTTTGGTCTTGGTCTTGGGCAGGTTGCCAAGGTCGAGTCGATCGATTTCGAACTTCAGCAATCCCTCGTACACCAATCCCTTCTCGCCTTCTGCCGAGGAAACGGTAATGTCCTGGCCGTTGGTGATTTTCTTGGAGCCGTCGCCGGTGCCGATGACGCAGGGGATGCCCAGCTCACGGGAGATGATTGCGGCATGGCAGGTACGGCCGCCGCGATTGGTGACAATGGCCGAAGCAATCTTCATGATCGGCTCCCAGTCGGGATCGGTCATGTCGGTGACAAGCACTTCGCCTTTCTTGAAGCTGTGGATATCGGCGACATTGGCGATGACGTTGGCCTTGCCCTGACCGATCTTGGTGCCGACCGCCAAACCTTCGACCAGAACCTTGCCCTTCTCCTTCAGCTTATAGGTTTCGATGGTACCCTTCGAAGTCTGGGAATGAACGGTTTCGGGACGGGCCTGCACGATAAAGAGCTTGCCGGTGCCGACGTTCACGCCGTCGCCGTCCTTGGCCCATTCGATATCCATGCCCTTGCCGTAGTGATCCTCGATGATGCAGGCCCATCTGGCAAGCTGCAGTATCTCATCGTCATTGATAACATACTGGCCGCGCTCTTCCGGCGTAGTGTTGATCGTCTTGACCGGCTCTTCGGTGTTGGGATCGTTGTCGTAGATCATCTTGATTTCTTTGCTGCCGATGGTCTTGCCGACGATGGGACGCTTGCCCTCTTTGAGGGTCGGCTTGAAAACGTAGAACTCATCGGGGTTGACCGCACCCTGAACCACGGTCTCGCCCAGGCCCCAGGCGCCGGTGATGAAGACCGCATCCTCGAAACCGCTTTCCGTATCGATGGAAAACAAAACGCCGGAGGAAGCGGAATCGCTGCGCGCCATCTTCTGGACCACGATGGAGAGATACACGTCAAACTGGCCGAACCCCTTGTCGTGCCGATAGGAAATGGCCCGGTCGGTGAAAAGGCTGGCAAAACAGCGGCGGCAGGCGTCAATGAGCTGCTCCGGGCCGCGGATATTCAGATAGGTTTCCTGCTGGCCGGCAAAGGAGGCGTCCGGCAGATCCTCGGCGGTGGCGGAAGAACGCACGGCCACGTCAACATTGGGCCCGTACATCTCTTCCATCTTCTTGTAAGTATTGAGGATCTCAGTGCGCAGATCATCGGGGAACTCGGCGTGGCGGATAATATTACGGGCCTTCTCGCCCCGGGCCTGCAGATTGCGCAGATCATGGGTGTCGAGATCGGCCAGGGCATCTTCGATGGCCTGAGCGATACCGGCGGTTTTCAGCAGATGCTGATAGGCATAGGCGGTAATGGCGAAGCCGTTCGGCACATCAACACCTTTTGAGGTAAGCTTCTGATGCATTTCACCCAAAGATGCATTCTTGCCGCCAACCAGCGGCACATCCTCAATGCCGATATCATCAAACCAGAGAATGAAAGCCTCGTCATGTTTACCCATTGTGTTCTGCTCCCTAATTATTTATTTAAAAGTTCAGCACGTGGAACGTACTAAAAAATACAATGATTTTGCGAGAGAAATCACGCCAGCAATGTATAGCGAATCTTGCCTTTCCGGTCAATCGAAACCTGCGCAAACGGCAAGAAATTGAGCCGTTGCCCAGCTCTTAAAGCCGTAGTATAACATAATGTACCCAATGTACCTATGCATGTATTTTTTTGCACCTTTCCTCTCCTTCCTACACTATCAAAGGTCTCACCATGATCAGCCACAACATCGAGCTCCTTTTCAGCGAACATCTCTCGCCTGACAACCACGCGGCCAGCGACTATTTCGGGCTCATCAAAAAACTGGTGGTTCTGAAAAACAACGCCCTTCCGAATTCCGCGGAGTTCCGGGAGGCCAGCGAAGCCATCGTCAGGGCCTACGGGCTGGTTGAAGATGAAATACTCACCAACACCAATCCCCCGACCAAGCAGGTCTCCTTCGGCACCTCGGGCTGGCGGGGAACCATCGGCAAGGATTTCTCCCTGCACTCGGTCGGCCAGGTTACCCAGGCCATTGTTGCCATGTACCGCGATCTTGACCGGGACAACTCCCTGGCCCCGGCTCTGGGCGTGAAAACTTTCGCCGAAGTACGGCAACGGGGCGCCGTGGTCGGCTTTGACAACAGATTCGGCGGCAACCTCCTTGCGCAACGGGTAATCGAGGTGTTGACCACCAACGGCATCACGGTCCATTACGCCCACGAAGCCACAACCGGCACCCTTTCCGCCGCGACCCTGATTGTACAGGCGGCCTTTTCGATAAACCTCACCCCCAGCCATAACCCTCTGGAATATGCCGGCTTTAAATTCAATGCCGCGGACGCAGGCCCGGCCGCCGCGGAGATCACCAGCCGCATCACGGAAAATGCCGGAAAGCTCGTTAGTGAAGGCAAATCACCGGCGCTGAACCCGGACCCGACCCTGGTGCAACAATGCGATGCCCTCGGCTGCTGGCAGGAACTGATGGCCAAAGGCGTTTCGCTTCATGGCCTTGATTACGCCAAAATCATCGCAGCCTTTCATGACGCCTCGGACTGCGTGGTTGCGGTCGACTGTGTCCATGGCGCCAGCCGGGTGCACATGCGCTCCCTGTTCGGCAACAAGCCGTCGGAGCGCCTCATTCTCCTGCGGGACCAGCCGGACCCCACCTTTGGCGGAGTCGCGCCGGAGCCGTCATCCCCCAATATGCGCCAGGTTCTGGCCACCCTGCAAAGCAGGCCGGAGCCCTTCAAGCTCGGCGTGATCATCGACCCTGACGCCGACCGCATCCGGTTCAGCGACGGCTTTCTTGAAATCGACATGAACCTTTTCGGGGGCATGGCGTTTCATTATCTGCACGAAAAAAAGGGCAAGCATGGCCTGGTGGCCAAAACAGTGGCAACCAGCAATTTTGCCAACGCCATTGCCAAGGGGCTGCATGAGGAAATATTTGAGCCAAAAGTGGGATTCAAGGAGTTCAAGCCGGTTATCGGCAAGGCTCTGGTCTGCTTTGAAGAATCAGACGGCATTTCCGTCATCGGCCACACCCCGGAAAAAGACGCCTACATCGGCCTGATCCTCGCTCTGGACATGATCCTCACCATGAAAAAGAATCTTGGCGACTATCTTGACGAAATCCAGAAAAAATACGGCTACTACTATCCGGGCCGAGGCGGTGTCGAGGTGAGCCGGCAGGGGCAAGCGCTTCTGGACACCCTTGCAAAACTTGACAAATACGCGCCCGGCGTTGTGATCGATGTCGGCGGAGAGCCAAAAAAGATCGCCGAAGTGCTCACCATTGACGGAAGGAAAATGATCCTCGAAGACAACAGCTGGCTGATGATCAGACCCTCGGGCACCGAACCCAAGGTGCGCTTTTACTTCGAGGCCAGAACCGAATCGGGCAAGGAAGGCCTCCTGGCTGCGGCCAAGGCAATGCTCAAAGAAATCGGGCTTCTCTGAATAATTTCTGCGCTGATGAAAGAAATATCACAAGGCCGCCAAATCCTTCTGGTGGAAGACAGCAGATCCCTGGGACTGATGGTAAAAAGCAAGATAGAAGCGCGTCTCGCCCTTTCCGTCTCCCTGGCAAAAAACTTTGCCGATGCCAAACGCCTCATCTCTGATCAGAGGAATAACTTTTTTCTGGCCATCATCGATCTTACCCTGCCTGACGCTTCGGGCAACGAGGTTGTGGATTATGTGCTGATCCGCAATATCCCCCCCATTATCTTCGCAGGCAGATTCAGCCCGGAACTGCGCGACATCCTCTGGCAAAAGATGATCATCGACTATGTGCTCAAGGAAAACCCCCAGAGCATCGACTATCTGCTGGGTCTTGTTCGGCGCATCGCCAACAACAGCGGGATCAAGGCTCTGGTCGTTGACGACTCGCGCTCCTCACGCCTTGAGCTGAGCAACATGCTGACCATCCATCACTTCTCTGTATACGAAGCGCCAAACGGAGAAAAGGCGCTGCCCATCCTGGAACAGCATCCGGACATCAAACTTTTGATCACCGACAACGACATGCCCAGGATGACCGGCCTGGAATTGACCAAGGAAGTCCGCCGCCGTTACGCCAAGGACGAACTGGCCATCATCGGACTATCCGGAAGCGATGACAGGACCATCTCCACGCAGTTCATCAAAAACGGGGCGAATGACTTCCTGGGCAAACCCTTCTCCCATGAAGAATTTTACTGCCGAGTCAATCAGAACATGGATCTGCTCGAGTATATCCGGAAAATCAAGGAAAGCTCGAACCGGGATTACCTCACAGGTCTGTACAATCGAAGATACTTCTTTGAAATGGGGAAAAAACTCCTTGCCAGCGCCAGCCGGGGTCATCTCGATGTTGCCGTCGCCCTGCTGGATATAGATTTTTTCAAAAAAGTCAATGACACATACGGCCATGACGCAGGGGACATCGTGCTCAAAAACCTCGGCGCCATGCTGCTGGCCCGCTTCCGCGAAACGGATATCGTCTGTCGTTACGGCGGAGAGGAAATCTGCATCCTGGTTGTCAACATGGCCGAAGAGAGTATTCATGAGGTCTTTGACGGTGTCCGGGAAAATATCGCCCACACCCCGATTGATCTGGATGGGGAAAAAATCCACATCACGGTCAGCATCGGCATGTGCGCGAAAATTCAGGAATCCCTGGAAAACATGATCACCAGCGCCGATGAGATGCTCTATATGGCCAAAGCATGCGGGCGCAATCAGGTAAGGATTTAACAGGAAGCAAGCGCCATGGACGGCAGATTCATAATTGCGGGGAGTCTCATTGACGGCAGCGGCGCAGATATGCGCAGGAATGTTTTTCTGGCAGTAAAAGACGGCATCATTACCGCCATCGGCTCTGCAGCAGACCTTTCCCGCAATGACGAAGCTGTAATCTCTGACTTTTCGCACTGCACCATTTTACCGCCCCTGGTTGACTGCAGCGTCACCCTGGCGCGCTCGCCCTCCGTGGACACAGGTGTGCGGCTATCCTCCGAACAATCCGACCTTGCGAAAAAAACAGCCATGCTGGAGCGGCATATCCGCGACTGCCATGCACACGGAGTGCTGGGGGTGGCGGACAGCGATGACAGTGATCTGGTGCGCCACTATCGGGAAGGGATGGCGCAGGAATGTTTGATTGAGATCCGCTCGTCCGGTCCTCCCTGCCGAGACAAAAACTGCGTTGCCGGTGATTTTCTCAAAATCAATTATTCCGCCAATATCGAAGACGAAGACCCCCCACATCCTCAGCTCAGCCCTGAAGACCTGCTCCGCATTCTGCGGCAGAAAGGCGACAAAAAAGCAGTGGTGGTGGCCAATGGCCGGCAACAGGTGGCGGAAGCGCTTGAGGCGGGATGCGATGCCATCGAACAGGGCTACTCCATGGGCGAGGACAATCTCAAGAAAATGGCGAAAAATAATGTGCTGTGGATTCCCAGCGTTCTGCGGGCAAAAAACGGCTTGGACGGCGCGAGTTCAGGCGGAAGCGTATGCTGCCGTTTTTCCACCCGCTATGTGGCGCCGGGCAAGCCGGTTCCGGGCGCTGAGGCTTTCTGGAAAAAGATGCTTGCCGAACAAGTCGCGCAACTGCGCTTGGCCAGGAAACTGGGCGTGAAAACCGCAGTGGGAACCGGCGCCGGGAGTGTCGGCATACTCCATGGCGAGTCCATGGCCGAGGAGATGAAGCTGTTCATCAAGGCTGGCTATTCGCTGGAGGAGACCATCCGATGCGCAACGGAAAACGGCGCCGGATTCTTCGGCATGGATAAACTGGGAACACTTACGGCAGGACGAAGAGCAACCTTCCTGATTTCAAGAGGCACGGTACAGCAACTGCCGAGAAAACTCTCCTATCTGGAAGGCATCTACGTTGACGGCGCCCCCAGCAGCACATACCGCAAAAATCCGGTCAAGACGGGGTGACAGGAGAAACGAAAAACAAATCTGCCCCTTTTACCCCAAAAAACAGGGAGCGCCCTGGTTTCTTACACAGTTTTTTTAGTTGAAATAGTTACTCGTAGTGTGTCCACATGCGAATAACCTTTACGACCTTTTCTTCGGCAATAATTTGATATACCAATCTGTGTTGAATATTAATCCTGCGGGAATAGGCACCGGACAGATCTCCAACAAGTTTTTCGTATGAGGGGGGATTTTGGAAAGGTTTTTTTTTGATGACTGAAAGCAGTTCTTCCGCCTTTGATTTCAACCCGGCTCTTTTGATTTTTTTTGCATCTTTTTGAGCCATGTTGGTGAACACGATTTTCCAGCTCACCAATTTAACTCCTCAGAGCATTCCCCTACCGGGGTTTCCAGTCCTTCTTTTATGGATTCTCTCATACCTGGGATTGAAGTAAGAAAAAGAGTTTCCTGAATTGCTTCCCAATCATCTTCCGACACTAATACTGCACTTGCCCTCTTGCCCTTAATTGTGACCGGCTTGTGTTCGGAAGCGACTTCATCCACCAATCCATATAATTTAGCTCGTGCTTCGGAAATAGTAAGTGTTGTCATAATATGTTCCCTCCCGAACAAACCGTACGACATCTCGTACGAAAAGGCAAGGGTATAATGATTTTCAGACTGTTAACGACAAAGACAGGCGGAAACAGGCAAACGGCCTGAATGTAGCATGTAGGGGTCAAGTCTTTGCTTGGCTCTTTCTCAAAGGTTGTAGGGGTCAAGTCTTTGCTTGGCTCTTTCTCAGGTATTCACTTATACTTTCAAACTTTTCGCGAAGCCTACCGTTATTTGCAAAAAGTGATTCCGTACGGATGACGGTGCTACTTACGGAGCTATAATTGCCCAGGGAAAATTCCTTGCCTATGTCCTCCAGCTTCAATCGGGTTAGTTTTCTGGAGAGATAGATGGCCAGGTTCCTTGGCTCATTCACCTGACCCCGTTTAGTCTTTGCCAGTTCTATTTCAGTAATTCCGTAACTCCGGCAAACAGCTTCCATGATATCCGCAACCGTTGGAGCCAATTGCCTGGTTTGTGGTATTTCCGGGTGCCTTTTTCGTTCAAAGAATTCATCCTTGATCCATTGGACGAAATTGTTCGTCCCGAAAATAGAGGGCAGATTCTTCTTGCCGTAAAACTCCAAAACTTCCAATGTTTCTTTGCCGTGCACGAATTTCCGGTATTCCTTTATTGCCATTGCCGGTCTATCGGAAAACATGGCAAGAAGAAGATCCTTGAACAGCCAGTCCCACTTTTTGGCTCGGGACAGGTACCCGGCATGGCTTGACCAAACAAAATCATCGACGGATTTGCACATTCCGGCTCTGACCGGGTTCCTGTGGATGTAACGCAGCAATTCAAGAAGATGGCTGTCGGCCTCCACCAGAACGCATTTATACCGACCCCGAAAGAGCTGGCCGTCGATCCCTCGGCAGCGATTGTAGCGCTGTGTGTATACGCCGTTGATATGACGCATGGCCCTGGAGATGTTTCCGCCGGGGGTGTGCATCAATAGATGGTAATGGTTTGACATCAGGCAATAGGCTGCCACCTCGATGCCAAACAAAACGGCAGCTTCTCTCAAAACGGCGAGAAAGGTTTCATGGTCTTTCTCGTCGGCAAAGATATCTTCACCACGCCGACCACGGTTCATCACATGGTACCAAGCGCCGGAGTATTCAATTCGCAGTGGTCTGGACATGTTACTGTGATTAGCTCAAAGCGAGGCAAGGGTCAAGCAAAGACTTGACCCCTCTTTTGAGACCCTCTTTTGACCTTGCCGCGTCAGCGCCGCCGACGTTCTTACGGTCCGGTTAAGCGCTTGGTTGTACATGATTTTCTATACACGACCTAACAAAACACTGAACGATTGGATGCGGTGACGATGGCGATGAATTTACCTGTGGGACAAATAAGGTCGCCAAAAAGAATTTATTTTGAGGAATTTCGATAATTCTTATTTCCCCATCTTCATCCCGACCTGAAGCTAACAAATCCTGATGATTTAAATGTTCTTGAAATTCCGGGTTAATCCCAAAATTACAGTAATAGTTTTCCTCTGCTTCGTTTTTATCGTAACACTGTGCCGCTAATGAATTTGGCTTAATCAAAACTTTCATTTTCTTGCCAGCTAGAGAGCAAATAAGTCGATTAATAAAAAGCTGCTCAGAGGAAGGTCCGTATTCTTCATGTTGTGCCTTAACAAAGCCGAGAACATTTCTTGCAAATTCGACAATAGTATGTTGAAAACCAGCACATGTGCCGAGGTGTGGTATGTTTTTTATACGTGCGAACTGAATGGCTTTTAATGCACCTTCTAAGCTCTTAAAGGGACTTCCGGGCGCGGACCAAAGACCAGAGTAATTATTTAAAAGTTTTTCACCTTCTTTTTCTACTCTCTCAGTTTCAATCCATTCATAGTCAAACTCGTAATCATAGATATCCCTTACATGCCCCAGTGAATCATTTAAGGCTGTGTGTGGCTTGAAGCTCGGGTAGTATTCGCCTATTATTCCAATTGGTTTCATATTGTTCATATTTTTTGGTGCACAACAGTGTAATAAGCGGATTCTTGTCCGTCATATCACCCCCTATAGGTGGACGGATTTTCCATTTATTCTCATATTAAAGGTCGGAACACGGAAATACCGCCCGTGTTCTGTCCGCTTATTACATTTCCACGGGTTGATTTCCACTTATTGCGATATTGTGTGATAGGGTATGGAAAATCGGCAGAAAAGTAAATCGAAATCTCAGCCGAATCCCGGCTTCAATATCATGAAAAAATCGCCCCCCATTCAGCCCTTCAATTTTTCTCCCAATCCCGAAGCCCGCTCCACCCTCCTCCCCACCGCCGCAGCTATCTCTTCCGGCCGACCGACCAAGGCAACCTGACTCCGAGCCCGGCTGATGCCGGTATAGAGCAGTTCCCTGCTCAAGAGGGCCGACTCCTCTCCAGGCAGGACCAGAGCGACCCGGTCAAATTCCGAGCCTTGGCTCTTGTGGATGGTCATGGCAAAGGCTGTTTCGTGCGCAGGCAGTTGCCGTAAGGAATAGGAGCGCACCCTTTCCCTGTTTTCCGAGAAGAAAAAGGCCTGAAGCCCCTCGCCGTTTTCCGCGTCCCAGATGATGCCGGTTTCGCCGTTAAAAAGGCGCAAGGGGTATGAGTTGGCCTGGATCAGCACTGGCCGTCCCTTGTACCATTGGGTGTTCGGCTCAATCAGCCTGTTGTGGGAAAGGATTTTTTCCGCATACCTGTTCAGCGTTGAAACTCCCATTGGCCCGGTTCGGTGGGCACAGAGCAGCCGGAATTGCTCAAACTGCTTCAAGGCCGCAAATGGGCCGGCAGCCTCCAGAAAGGATCGATATCCGGCGAGAATCATCTCAGCCAGGGGATGAGTCGGATCAGCATGCACCAGAGGCGGCAGCAGACTCACCTCGGCTGAACCCTGTTGCGCGAGAGCAACTGCCTCTTCCGGTTTGCCGGCATGGATTGCGCTGGCCAGAGCGCCGATTCCCTCATGGGGAGAATAGCGGAAGCTTTCCGTAAGCCTTACAACGCAGCGGGCCAGCGGAGTTTCAGCGGAACCATCGACATCGCCCATGGCCGCGCCGCAGATATCCCCCATGATGGAGCCCGCCTCCACCGAGGCAAGCTGATCCTTGTCGCCGAGCAGGACAAGCCTTGCCTCAGGCGGAACTGCCTCGAACAGCTTAGCCATGAGCGCCACGTCGATCATGGACGCCTCATCCACCACCACGACATCGCAGGGCAAGGGATTTTCACGGTTATGGCGAAAGGTGGTCGGGTTTTCCGCCCGGTATCCCAGGGCGCGATGGATGGTTGCCGCCTTGGTGGGCAGGGACGTACGCAGATCAGCAGACATCGACTCGCCGCCTTTGCTCTGCAAAGACTCGGTGAGCCGGGCTGCGGCCTTGCCCGTGGGTGCAAGAAGCAGGATGCGCGGCAGCGGCTCTTGCGCCTCACGGGCATAGAGCAGGAGCAGAGCGAGATATTTGGTGACCAGCGTGGTTTTGCCGGTGCCGGGTCCGCCGGTGATCAGACCGAGCCGCTCCCGGAAAATTCGGGCGCAGGCCTCGCGCTGTTGTCCATCCTGATCCGTTCTCGTAAAAAGAGTAGCGAGGCAGGAGGCAAGCACATCCTCCCGCACCTTCTTTGGAAATGCGACCCTGGCCTGAATATGACGGACAAGCTCCTCCTCATAACGCCAATACCGTTGCAGATACAAACGATGACCTTCAAGCACCAGCGGGGCCAGTGCGCCGTGGTGGCTCACCAGAGGGCTTTGCTGAAGCTCGGCGACAAGATCAGCAAGCGAAGATTCGATTGACTCCCCCTCCCTCAACGGGAGGGGGACGGGGGGTGGGTGAAGTTGCGAATTGCTGGGTTCATCGCTGTTTCCCCCTCTCCCTGGCCCTCCCCCGCCAAGGGGGAGGGAACTTTCAATCAGGTGTTTGAGATCTAGGCAGACATGGCCGTTGCTTACCGCTTTCCGTGTAAGGGCGGCCAGGACAAGGGTTCGGGGGGTGGCGGTGGGAGCGAGCCGCTGGAGGGTTCGGACAAAATAGCGGTCGAACCGGTCCAGCATCCCGTTGGCGATGAGCTGTTCAATCTCCCTGATCATGATAATCGCTCTCCGGAGGCACAAAATTTTCGACTGCCCCAGAATTGTAACCGTTCAGTAGTGCCGTAGATGCGCGAAAGAGGTCTGACCGCTATACACCCTGTATGCGGACCAGGCCGATGACAAGGCAGATGCGGTGCTGCTGGACGGTTACTGATCATGCGCCCTCCCCAGCCAGACTCTGGAATATTTCGGAGAGCTGTTCGATGCGCGCCAGAGGCGGCAGATCAGCATACACTCCGAATTCCGATCCTGAATCCGGGTGCATGCCCTTGAAAAACAGATACAAGACCCCGCCGAAATCCCTTTGGTAGTCGTAACCGGACAATCGGTTGGCCAGATACCGGTGCAGGGCCACGGTGTAGATGTGGTATTGCAGGAAATAATGATGATCGGCCATGGCGGCAGGCAGTTTATCCCTGGCATAATCCTCGCGGTTTTCGCCGAGATGGTTGCTCTTGTAATCCATCACATACCATTTGCCCCGGTGCTCGCAGACCAGATCGACAAACCCCTTGAGAAAGCCGCGCAGGGGAACAAAGCGCAACGACCGCAGCGCCTCGACATATCCTGCGGGAATCCCCTGGGGATGATCGATGAACGGGCGGGACAGAAGGTCGGCGGAGAGGCTGGCGTCATCGCCCAATCCCGCGCCCACCGGAAAGGTGAAGGGCATCTCGTTGATCCGCTGGTCTGAGCTTATATCAGCCAGGCAAAAACCATGGGCTGCGCAGAGGGGGGTCTGCAGCACCTCGGCAAAAGCCTTGCAGACCGGGCTGAGCCAAAGCTGCTCGGAATACCCGTAAACGCGCATCTGCTCTTGCACCTGTTCCCGCAATCGGACGGGGTTCTCGTTTTGAAAGGACGCTATTTCAAAAAGCTTGTGAAAGAAGTTGCCGGCCACTGGTCCTTTGGGAAACTGGGCCAAGGGAATCAGGGAGCCGGGCGCAAGCGGCACAGCCGTATCCGAAAACGCTTCCTGCCCGGCTGAAACAATGACCTCGGCATCCTCCTCCCGCTCGCCAAAATCATGGCTGCTCTGGGCGATGAGATGGGAGAAGCTGCCGATCCGCCAGATATGCTCAAGCTTGCGGACCGCAATGCGGCACTGCAGGACCTCCGCGACAACCGGCCTGGCCTGATCGCCACCCGGTTCCTGCGCCATGCACATCTGCCGGACCTGCCATCCTTCGCTTGCAAGAGCCCGTTTCTTCAGCAGGTCGAGCAACTCCTGATCGCTATGCCCCTTGAGATGGCGCTGCAACCCTTCCGGCGTGCTGGCTTCTCCGGGCTGGGGCGACTGCTCTGAGTGCAGGAGCCAGGCCAGCGCACTCCCATCATAGCCGCTCACCGGCGCCCAGAGGATGTGGCAGCTGTGCCGGGCACGGGTCATGGCCACATAGGCAAGCCGCAGCTCTTCGGCAAACCGCTCGCCGGCAGCAAGACCCCTGGCCTGCTCGTCCGGAAACAGCACAATCCTGCCCTGCCAGTCCGCCTCCGGATCATGGAGGGAGACAAAGGGCTGCCTGGATGATCCGCTTCCCCCTGTGAAGAGATAGGGGCAATAGACCACCGGATATTCGAGCCCTTTGCTGCGGTGGATGGTGACCAATTGCACGGCATCCTCGTCGCTTTCCAGCCGCAGTTCCGCCTCTTCGCCTGTTTCGTTTGCGGTCAGGGTCTGGCTGAACCAGTCAACAAGCATCTCCGGGCTGAAATGGTTCCGGCTTTCCGCCTCCTGAAGCAGTTCACCAAGATGCCGCAGGTTGGTCAGCCTCCGCTCCCCGTCTTCCAGCAGAAGCAGCCGTCCGATAACATCATGCTCCTGCCAGGCGCTCATCAGCATCCGCATGACCCCGTTTTTCTGCCAGATGCCCTGCCAGAACGAAAATCGCCCCATGAGAGCGTACAACTCGGATTCGGCCTGATTGAGGCGATCGAGATCGTTGGCAGTGTAGCCGATCATGGCCGTGGCAAGCCCCTTGCGGAGCAGTTGTTCGTTGCCGGGTTCGGCCACCGCCGCAAGAAAGCGCAGACACTCCTGCGCCTCAAGGCTTGACCAGACGCTGGCCTTGCTCTGGAGCACACCAGTGATGCCCCGGCTTCGCAAGGCAGCCTGCACCTCTGCCGCCTGGCTGTTGGTGCGCACCAGCACGGCAATATCCCCGGCCCGGACCTTCCGGGCGCCGATCTGTGCATCTCCGGTAAGCAGAGCGGAGATATCCCCGGCAACAAGGTCAGGAATCAGGGGAACAAGCTGCTTTTTAATATAACGGCCACCCTTGGTTCCGCATAACCCCTCGGGGATGGTGAGAAACTGCAGGGGGGCGGAGCCGAGGCTTTGGGATTGCCAGAGGTCCGTGGCGGCGGGACGCGCCTCAATCTGGGCGTAGCCGATCCGGGAATCGCCGAAAGGATGCGGCAGCGGACTGTACAGGCTGTTCAGCGCCGCCACCATTTTTCGGTCGGCCCGCCAGTTGGTGGTCATGGTGTATTTTTCAGATTCCGCCTGGTCGGCAGCCTCGAGATAGGCGTAAATATCCGCGCCACGGAAGGCGTAAATGGCCTGCTTGGGATCTCCGATCAGAAACAGCGCCGAAGTCGCGCTTTTCGCATAGATGGTTTGAAAAATACGGTACTGGACAGGGTCGGTGTCCTGAAACTCGTCAATAAGGGCAACGGGAAAGCGGGTCCGGATCAATCGGGCGAGCTGCGCCCCCTGATCGGAGCGCAGGGCCCGGTCCAGCCCGGTGAGCAGTTCGTCAAAAGATTGTTGCTGGACAGCCAGCAGCCGCCTGGGCAGCTCCGTCCGGACATATTGCGCAGCCCCGGAAAAAAATCGGGCCTGACAATGCGCGGCCATAGCCTCGGCCTGGGCGGACAGCCTGCCCCATGATTCGAAAAACGGATTGTTCTGCGCCAGACCCTTTTTCAAGGCTGTCGCCGTAAAGACCTTGCAGTCCGGCTGAAAAACAGTGTCCGCGCCAAGCAGTTCCGTGTTGTTTGGCAGCACAAAGGCAACCGGGTCGGCGTGTACGAAAAAATCCGCCAGCCGGTCCAGCAACCCCTGGGAGAGGAGTTTTTTGAAAGAGGCGGTCAAGCCATCCGCACTGGAAAAATAGCCTGACAGGGCTTCGCGTTCCGCCAGCCAGCGCTCTCTGGCCTTACTGTAGAGCCGGCAAAACTCCCCCGTCATTTCCGCGAGTTTTTCCCCCTCGGCAGCCCCGCCGACAACCGCAAAATCCCCATGCCGGATGGCCTCCTGCACCAGATTCCGCACCTGGGCCGGAGAAATGTTTTTTCGGATCAGGCTCGCGGCCCGATGGTCAAGATCGTAGAAAAATCCGCTCCAGTAATCTTCGGAGATCTCCTGCACCAGATGCTGGGTGGCGCCGGTGAGCTCCAGATCGAAGAACAATCCGGTTTCCAGGGCATGCTGCTGCAGAACACGATGGGCAAACCCATGGATGGTGGAGACCGCCGCCTTGTCGATATCGCTTACCGCCCGGGCAAGCAGCCTGCGGTCCGCCTCATGGTCAAGGCTGCGTTCAATAAGTCGGCACAGGAAAGGGTCGCCACCGCCGTGCCGGTCCTGAAACCCCTGGGCTGCGGAGCGCAGCCGCGTCCTGATCCGCTCGTGCAGTTCCGCGGTGGCCGCCTCGGTAAAGGTGACAACCAGGATCTGCTCCACGCTCAACCGCCTCTCCAGCAAAAGACGCAGGTAGAGGGAAGTGATGGAATAGGTCTTGCCCGTGCCGGCGCTGGCCTCGATAAGCTGCACGCCTGTCCCGGCTATCTGGAGCGGATCAAAGGGCTGGTTCATAATACTCGTTTGTCATGGGTGCTTCGACAGGCTCAGCATGAGCGGAATAAACTTTAAATTCAGCAGGTACGGACGGAACTAGTATGATTTCAAGACAACTACCGTTCGCCCTGAGTTTGTCGAAGGGTGCTTTTCTATTGTGGGCACCGGCCTCGATGAGCTGTACGCCGCTGGTGGCTATCTGGAGCGGATCATAGAGCTGGTTCATAATACTCGTTTATCATGGGTGCTTCGACAGGCTCAGCATGAGCGGAATAAACTTTAAATTCAGCAGGTGCGCAGGAAACAAAAGGTCCTGCAGGTACAGAAGAAACTGCTGGCTCAACAGGCACGCAAGAAACTGCAGGCCCAACATATGCAGAAGAAACCATAGACTCATCAGGTGCAAAGGAAACCAAAGGCCAAGCGTGTGCGGACGAGACTAATATGATTTCAAGAGAGCTCCCGTTCGCCCTGAGCCTGTCGAAGGGTGCTTTTCCATTTTTACAAAATAAACCAGAACCAGCCAAATTCCGGGCGCCCGACACAAGTACCCGTTCAACAAAGCCGCGGATGCGCGAAAGAAGCCTGTCCGCCAAACACACGGTATACGGACCTGGTCGATGACAGTTCATAGCTCCTCCATGTGGGTGAGCATGGGCGTGAAAATCCGGGTGGCAAGCTCGGCGAATCCCGCATCCGGCTTCACCTCGGAATACGGCGCATAGCCGGGCGACACGGGAATGGCGTCGGAAAAAAGTTGCCTGCAGTACGGATCATCCCCCTCACCGGGTGCGAAATCGTTGCCGAGATACTCTTCCTCGGCCAGGGAAAAGGCTGCCCGCAGCCGCTCCTCGTCGGCTCCCTTTCCCGAGGACAAGGCTTTGGCGAAAACCAGAGCGCTTTTGGGGAAAAACAGCAAAGGTTCCGTGAGTCCGGTTGCATACAGATTGACCAACTCATGCAGCAGACCTGTTGCATCCTCCACAGGCGAAAAACGAAGGACCTGGGCAGTGCCCTTGTCGCGGCCTCGGCCGATAACCACGGTTTCGCAGCGCTGGTCTGAAGGTGCCGCAGCGCACAGGAACAGATGCTCAAGCCAGACCGGCAGGAGTATCTTGCCGTGGAGTAGGCTGTTGGTCCAATAGAGATGGCCGGAGGGATACCTGTTGGTCAGTTCGCCAAGCAGGGTTGTTTCCGGCGAAAGACGGATCTCCCGCCGCACAGGCGGAAGTTGCGTGTCAGGCCCCTGTGGCTCATACTTGAGAACCTGCTGCACAATCGGGCGCACCGTCTCCCTGATCTCGGCAAAAACCGCCTGCGCACCCTGCCCAAGAGGAACCCGCCCCTCCCCGCGCCAGCGGGCAAGAAGGATTTCCGGCCTTGACAATCCTTCGCCTTTCATTGCCAGCAGATCCCGGCTCAACTGATATTTTTCCAGGCCGTCAAGGTGGATGGGTTCGCGATCCTGGATCGCACGGCTTCCGTCCTGCAGGAAAAGGTTGAGCCTGTTTTCAAGAAACCAGCGGACCGGATGGGAAAAATAGCGGGACAGCTCCGAAATGGAAATCGCGGCGGATTCCGAGGCTGCCGCCGCCAAAGGTTCAGGCAGGAAAACATGCCGACCGCGAGCCCCTGTTTCTTTTGCCTTGGCGGCCCGGCAGTATGCTGCGGCAAAACTGCACAGCCTTTCATCCTCGCCGGAAAAGTATTTTCGGCTGAACGGCTGAAGGGGGTGCCGGACCACGATCCGCTGGGCAAGTCGCTTTCTGCGCTCTTCAAAACCATCCCCCTCCGAAATCGGAACATCGCCTTCGGGGCTGAAACTTTCCGCCAAAGTATCGAGGAGTTCCTCAACAACCACGGCAGGGGGCAGCGCTTTGCCGTCGCGCAGATTGCTGCCGAGATAAAACAGCAGAAATTTGTCGCGGGCGGCGAGCAGCGCTTCGAGGAAGATATACCGGTCGTCGTTGCGCTTGGCCCGGTCGCCCCGTTGCGGGTATCGGGCGATGAGATCGAAGCTTTGCGGATGCTCGATGCGGGGGAAATCCCCATCATTCATGCCGAGAAGACAGATAACCCGGAAGGGGATGGAGCGCATGGGCAGCATGCCGCAGAAGGTAAGCCCTCCCTCCAGAAAGCCCTGGGCAGTGACCTGGCCGGAGAGTTTTTCCTTGAGGAGAATAGTGAGTCCGTTGAGATCAAGGAGCTGATTGAACCCGACATCCTGGGCCTCAAGGGCTATCTCGGCCAGGTTGTCCCGAATCTTCTGCAGCTGCCAGGCCTGGGGGGAATCAAGCAGAAAAAGAGCCGGGAGCATCTCGTTGACAATCCGCTGCCATTCCTGCACATTTCTGGATGCGGACAGCTTTTCAGCCTCCTGAAACAGGGTTTCGCAAAAATGGATGAACCGGCCGGCAAGTTCAGCGGATTGGCCCTCGATTTCCTCATAGGGCAGAATATCGCCTAAAAAATTTCCGTCTGCGCGGGCAGCATAGCCCATCGCCAGGCGGTCGAAGCCAAACCGCCAGGTGTTCTGCCGCTCCTTGGGCTGGTGCATCTCCTCCCGATGGTACTCATCGATTCCCCATCTGATCCCGGTTTTTTCCACCCACAGCCTGATCTTTGGCAGATCATCGGGGGTGATGCCGAAATTCTGCCGGATTGCCTCGCAGGCCAGCAGTTCCAGAACCTCCGAAACGGTCATCCGGCCGGAGGCGAGCGTGAGAAAACGGAAGAAAACATCGATGAGCGGGGTCCCGCTCAGCAGGGAGCGATCCGCGATACGGTAGGGGATAAACCGCGTATCGTCCGAGGAAAGCCCGAAAACCGCCTCGATAAGCGGGGCATAGGCTGCAACGTCTGGCAGCATGACCACGATATCCCTGGGGGCGAGGTCCGGCTCATCATGGAGCAGACCCAGCAGCTGATCCTGCAACACCTCGATCTCGCGGAGCCGGCTGTGGCAGGCATGGATGCGGATGGAAGAATCGTCATCAGCAAGGGTTTGCGGCAAAACGCTTTCGCTTGCCGGAGAGCGATGGTTCAACTGCAGAATATCGTTTTGCAACACCTCCAGCATGGACTGCGGCGTCAGGTGGGCGGTGTAGTGTTCCCCTGCCTCCACATAGTTGACCTCGTTTTCAAGAACCTCCTGAAAATCGCGGCCCATGGCTCCCATGGAGCCAAGAAGCGGATGACCGATCTCCAGATAGAGATCCTCCCGGTCTAGTCCGGCGGGCACACGGGCCAGGGCTCGATGCACTTCGGAACGGGACCGGATGTCGCCAAAATATCCTTCCGCAGGGGAAAACAGATGAAAATGCACCGGCAGGATGTGCGAGAGTTCCCCCACGATGCCGAGATACACCGTGGGCAGCGTGTCGATGCCGAACAGGGAAACCCTGGTGGGCAGAAAGTGGGGAAAAGGGACAACGCCTGCGGCCAGAGCCTGCCTGGCGCGCAGCATCAGCCGGGCGGGTGAGCAGCAGCCGAGGTGCTCCACCAGAAGACGCCAGAGTTTGGGCTGCCAGATATCCTGGGCCAGATCATGGGCACCAGCCTGGTTCTCACCCTCCTCCCAGGCAAGGATCATCTCCGGGCGATACACGCCGTACTGATCGAACAGATTGGCGATCTGCCTTGCCAGCTGCAGCTTCTTGGTCAGAGGGCCATCGGCGAGGTAGGAGGTCAGCGGAGAAAAATCGGGATCGTTGCGACAGCCATCAAGAAGGGTACAGATCACAAAGGCAAGCCGTTCCCGACTGTACCTGTGCACACGATCGCCCTCATCCCCAAGGGTTGCCCGCAGAACCCGCTGGACAAACTGCCGGGGATGGGGAAAATCCGGATTGGCCCAGACCCCGAACCTGCCGGAAAGCTGCATGGCAAGCCAGGTCGCCATTCCCTTGCTTTGCACGACAATGCATTCGGGGGCAATCGGCGAGGAAAGCGGCGCGCGCAAAACATCCGTCAGGGATTCCAGCAGGGCCTCAACCCTGTTGGCACGGTAGAGATGCAGGCCGCTCTTCATGGTCGTATCCGATTCGATACAGAAGAGCTACAACACGGGAGACAGCACGCTGTCCGCTGCCTGAAACACACCGATACACACACAACAGAAACTATCAGGCTGCGTAGCGGCGGAGACAGTCCTGGAGCCTGGTGACAAGCTGGCCAAGTTCGGGCTTGGAGATCTGGTCGTCGGCGCCGACTGCATGTCCCTTGTGAAGGGCGAGATCGTTAACCAGTGAAGAAAAAAGCATGACGGGAATGCCGTCATATCCGTTGTTTTCCTTGATCCGCTTGCAGAGATTATGCCCGTCCATGCGCGGCATTTCAATATCGCTGATCACGGCCAGCACATCGTTGTGCACCGTGCCGTTGGTTCTCAATTTTTCCATATACTCCCAAGCGTCCTGTCCGTCCGAATGGGAGACAACCCTGTAACCCGCCCTTTCCAGAGTTTTCCGAATCTGATCCTGAATGATGCGCGAATCGTCGGCAATGACCACAACCTTCTCGACCTGTGTCGCGTCAGGCCGCTCCGTAATGGCATGGGCCTCCGAATCAATAACCATGCTGGGATCTATGGAGGCGATGATGCTCTCGAAATCAACCATCTGGATGATATTGCCGTCCACGAGGCATACCCCGGTGAGACTGCTGTAATGGGAAATTATTGCCGGCGGCGGCAGGATTTTCGTCCAGCTTACCCGGTAGACCTTATCCACCCCGTGGGCGATAAAGCCGAAAAATTTGCCGTTGATCTCAGTGACGATAACCACCCATTTGGCTTTCGCCTCCGGGGAAGTATCCGCCTCATAGCCGAACCATTCACACAGATCGATCAGGGGGATGGTCCTGTCCCGCAGCAGGAAAACGCCTTTCATGGCGGCAACGCTTTCCGGAATCTCGGTCAGGGTTTCCGGCATGGCCACCAACTCGCGAACCTTGGCGGCATTGATGCCGTAAGCCGTCCTGCTGATGGAATCGGTGGTCTGATCACGCCACTGAAGAAAAAGGGTGATGATTTCCAGCTCGTTTGTCCCGGACTGCAGAAGAATGTCGGTTTGGCTCATGCTAAGGCTCCAATATGTCAGGGTGTTGCACAGGATTAAGGATATATTTACAAGTATAGGAAAGCTGGAAATTACTCAACTAAATAATCAAGCGGAACACAAAGCGAAAAAAAGAGAAAAGCCCCTACCCCCGGTGTTTTTTCAAAACTCCGGCCATGGCCTGAAACAGATCCTTTGCCTGAATCGGCTTGACGCAGTAATCATCCATTCCGGCTTCGAGACATTGCTCCTTGTAACCCTGCATGGCATGGGCGGTAAGAGCGATAATCGGCATGTGCTCGCCGCTGTTTTTTTCCAGCGAGCGGATCAAGCCGGTGGCGGCAAAGCCATCCATCTCGGGCATCTGAATATCCATGAGAATGAGGTCGAAATGTTCCCGTTCAAAAGCCGCCACCGCCTCCTTGCCATTGTTGGCGACACGCACGGTATGACCTTTCTTCTCGAGCATCCTTACAGCCAGGCGCTGATTGACCAGATTGTCCTCCGCCACCAGGATGGTGAGCGGCGGCAGGGCATCAACGCCTTCATCCCACGATATCCGGGATTGCGGCGAATCTTCGCCGGTTTTCATGGCCACGCCCATCATCCTGCCCAGCACCCTGACCAGTCGGTCGAGCTTGATCGGCTTCGGTAAGAGATACTCGCCGACACCCTCTCCCCATTGCCCCCCGCTTTCGCGCTGGTCAACCGCGGTCAACAGCAGGGCCACCGGTGTTTTCTCTCCCCCCGGCTCCTGTAATTCCCGAGCCAGCTCCCACCCGTCCAACCCCTCCATCTCAGCTTCGGCCAGCACACAATCGAACGGGCGACCAGCCGCCCGTGCTTCACTGACCGATGCCAGCGCCCCATCCCGGCTTTCCGTTGTCTGCACCGTGAGTTGCAACTCGGTCAGCATGGCGGCGAACAACTGCCTGCAAGGCCCCTCACCGGCAACCAGCAGGACCTTTTTCCCCTGCAAGGATGCGACAATCTCATCCAATGGATTCGCCGCCTTCAGGCCTCCCGGCGCAAGAGGGAGCACAAACTGAAAATTACTTCCCCGGCCGGGCTCGCTTTCAACCCGTATGCTGCCGTGCATCATGTCGATCAACTGCTTGCAAATGGTGAGTCCAAGCCCGGTGCCGCCGTATTGCCGGGTATAGGAGCCGTCAAGCTGGGTGAATGACTGAAACAGCCTCTTTTGCGCCTGCTTGGGAATGCCGATGCCGGTATCCACCACCTCCACGCGAATCGGCAACGTCCCCGGGATAGCGACAGGCTCATCTTCAGCACGGGTAATCTTGATGCATACCGAGCCTGATGCAGTAAACTTGAGGGCGTTGCCCACCAGATTGGTGATCACCTGCCGCAAGCGGGTCGGATCACCCACCACAACCTGGGGAAGGTCAAGGGCGACATAGGCGAGAATATCAAGCCGCTTGGCGTGAGCAGTATGGCCGAACATATCCGCGATATCCTCGACCAGATCGCGCAAGCGGAACTCGATGGACTCCAATTCCAGCTTGCCCGCCTCGATTTTTGAAAAATCAAGAATATCGTTGATGATATGCAGGAGCGCCTCGGCGGAAGAATATACCGTTTCGGCATACTCGGTCTGCTCCTTGCTCAGGGTGGTGCTGAGGAGCAACTGTGTCATGCCGATCACCCCGTTCATGGGCGTGCGGATCTCATGACTCATATTGGCAAGGAATTCGCTTTTCAGTTGACTTGCCTGTTCAGCCTCAAGACGGGCGGCATCAAGCTCGCGGTTGACCTCAATGAGATGTTCGGTGCGCTCCCTGACCCGTTGTTCCAGCACATCCTGTTGCGCAAGAAGCTCCCGGCGCGAGACGCTCAAGTCATCCACCATGGTATTGAAGGTATTGAGCAGATCCCCGATTTCATCACTCCGTTCGCTCTGGACCTCAATCTTTTCCAGCTCTCCCTTGCCGACCCTCCGGCTTGTTGCTACCAGCCTGGAAAGCGGGTCGACAAAAAATCGCTTCAAGCCGAAGAACAGAACAAGGGAAAGAAGCACTACTATCCCAAGGGTGATGCACAGGATAAGCGCCTGAAAATTTCGCCCGGCTGCAAGCAGATCCTTCTCGGGCAAAACTGCGCCCAGCCAGAGGTCCGGCGCCACCTGGCTGAGCTTGCAGTACGAGGGTTCGGCCAATTCATGCGAAAGCAGAAACTGCGACTGGTTCTTCAACAGGGCGGCGAAAAAAGCAGGAGACAGGGTTTCCGGCAGCCCCCTCCCGCTGTTGCTGAAAAGAATCTGTCCATTGCCGTTCACAAAAAACATCCGTCCATTCCGGCCGATTTTCGCTTCCTGCACGGGACGGATCAAAAAATTCGGTTCGATGGTAAGAACAAGGTAGCCTTTGAGAAACGAGTCCGGCAATGCTCCCTGTTCCGCGGTATTCTCATAGACAAGTTTTTTTGAATAATAAACCACGGGTTTTTTGTTGTCCGCGTTGATCGCCACCTGAAAAAAAGAGGGCTCGCCGCTTGCGCGCAGTCGCTTAAACCAGAGGGCTTCGCCCTCATCCTCGGTGACATTGCCGATCTCGCCCTGAACAACCCGAGCATCCTCGTAGCCGTCGGGCAGGATCACCCGCATTTCATAATATTCGGGATAAACCTCCATATACCGGGAGAACTGGGTGAGAAGCGGATTCTGAAATATGGCGTAGCGGGTCTGCTCATCGGGAATCGCCATATAATTCTTGAGCAGTTCGGAACGGGAAAACAATTCAAGATTTGACCGTGAAATCCCCAGATAGGAAACAAGATTGTTTTTCACCTCCCCTAAAAGCGTGTCTGCCTGTGAAAAGGCGTTTTCCCGCGCATAGCCGGTGAGTTTGGCCGAAACAAAAACACCGGTGCCCAGAAAAGGGATGGCGATGAGGGGAAGCAGAATCAGGCTGATTTTTGTCCGAAGTCTCATGAACGATACGACCCATTAAATAAGATGAAGGCGAAACACCTAGCGGAGTCCTTCGGAAGCCTTCAGGAAAATGGAATTATACTTTTTCTGCACTCGCGGCGGCAGGGGCGCATACAATTCGGCTTTTGTCATGGTCTTTTCATCGGGCCAGATGATCGTATTGTGCAGATGCTCCGATGAAAGCAGCTTTTTCGCCGCCAGGTTCGGAGTTGCCTGGAAAACATGCTCGGCAAGGCGCGCCGCATTTTCCGGTTCATTGAGGAAATTGATAAAAGCTCTGGCAAGATCTTTTTTGGGCGAAGACTCCATGACCACAAGGTTGTCCAACCAGAGATTGCTTCCCTCCTCAGGAAAAACAAAGACTATGTTCTTGTTGAATTCCTGAAGCGCCAAGGCATCGCCGTTATACACCATGGCCATCAGGACATCCCCCTTCACCAGTTGGGAATTTTTGTCCAGATCAGGGTAGCCGTATTTTTTCACAAACGGTCTCTGGGCAAGGAGAACCTTTTCAGCGGCATCAAGCTCTTCCGTGCTGGTGCTGTTCAACGAATATCCCAGCATCTTCAAAGCAGGGACAATGGCATCGCGCAGATCCTTGATCATAAAGATCCTGCCGCGCAATCCCTCCTGGGGCCGGAGCAGATCTTTCCAGCCGCGCACCTCGCCCTTGACCAGATCTTTCCGATAGGCGATCCCCATGGTGCCCCAGGAAAACGGAACCGCATGCTTCATCAATTCAGGCGTCATCCGGCCCCAGGCGGGATCGATATGCCTGATATTCGGCACGGTGGCAGAGTCCACCGGAGCAAGCCACTTCCGGTTCAGATAGGACAGCCCGTTGATCATGCTCACCAGCACCACGTCATACCCCTTGCCATTGGTCAGCGAAAGCAGCCGTTCCTGTTCCTCCTCGGTTTCGTAATACACCTGCCGGACCTTGACCCCATGCAGCTTCTCGAATTTTTTGATCAGGCCCTGATCCATATAGTCGGGCCAGTTGAGAAACACCAACTCCCGGATTTTTTTCTGGGGAGGGGCGCCCTGCCCCTCACGGGGGGAAAGAAAAAGGATAGCCCCGACCAGCACCAGAGCGAAGAGGAAATACCCGGCAGGACGCAAGCAGGGAGTTTCAGATAAAAAAATCATTGGAAAACCCTTGTTTGATGCATGTTTAAAAAGTGGGCATGGGCATAAGCCCCCATTTATGATTATCCGAGGTTTTTACCACAGACCGGACCGCATGGCCGGAAGCTTCCAGGTCGACAAGCAGAACCGGCCTCCTCTGCAATCCGATCTTGAAGATGTCCGCCGATGGCACGGGATGACCGTCAGCATCATCCACCCGCATGAAAATAAGCCGTTCCACTTCGTAATCGGTCTCAACCGTTGTCCAGGTCCGGACATAATTATAAAAAATCCGGAAAAACTTGCCCAATCCGCCGCTGAAGCGATGTTGATGCCACTCGAGAATCTCGGGAAACCGCTCAATCATGTGATCGGAAAACCGCCGATCTTCCTCGGTGAGCAGGGCGTTCAGGAAAAAATCCCCTGGCAGCAAATAGGCAACATTGGCCTCTTGGCCTTGCAGGCCTTCACGCACCTTGGCCGATCCGAGGGCCGCCTCATACACGGCAAGAACCTCCTGTTTCGGACGAGGAAAAACGGAAACAACCAAGCGGGAATCCGGGGCCGTTACCATGGGCAGGGTCCGCACCGTATAGCTGCGCAACCCCATGGCCAGCAATACGGACAGAGCGAGGGTCAGGCAGTAGGCCGCACCAATCCCCAGCCATTTCGGCTGGATCCAGCCGAAAAGCAGACGGTACAGCCTCCCCCCCGGCTCGCCGGGAAAAAACATGGGCGTGCTGGCCATGTACTGCTCATACGCCTCGGGCTGTTCGCGCTGCATGCGCCACTCTTCATTGCGGGCCAGGATGTAATAGACAAAAAGCATGGTGATGTACATGATCAGGATGATAAAGCGGGGCCAGTAGAGCATCAGGCCAAACCCCGAGATGGCAAGAAACAGATATTGCGGATGACGGATCTTCCCGTAAAAGCTGCGCTTGACCACGCCCTTGCCGGTGAAGCGCCCAAAGTACAATGGAATGGCCGCCAGACAAAAAAGAAGCAGCCCGACGATCATGAGAACCTGCAGCAGGGAAATACCCCTGATCAACGGATCGTCTGGAAAAACCAGATGCGGCAGAAAAAACTCCGTGGACCAGCTGGTGAGGGGGCTTGAAGCGAGCGCTTGAAGCACAGGGCCGTACACCGAATAAAAATAGAGGGCAAAGGGAGAAATCATGATGATGATTTCAACGCCGATCAGGCAGTAGGCGATTATTGTCCAGAAGACGAGCAGTTTTTCTCCCTTGCCTGCTTTTTCCATTTCCGCAATCTCCTCTCGAAGCGTTTACAACAGATGTCCGACAAAACCGTAGAGCGTATCGGAAAGTTTCTGCAGGTCGATGGGTTTGTGCAGAAGCGCATGAGCCCCGCTGTGTTCCAGCATCTCATCCATCTTCGGCACATCGATGGCGGTGATAACAATGATGAACAAATCGGGATGCATCCTCTTGACCTTCTGCAGGATGTCATACCCGTTGAGCCCTGGCATCCTGATGTCCAGGGTCATGATGGCGGGATTTTCCTCCTTGAGGATATCAAGTGCGTGCTCGCCGTTTGTGGTGACGATCGTCTGAAAACCGATCTTTTCCAGAAAAATCTTCAGCGACCGGCAGAAGGCGTATTCATCGTCTACAATCAGGATTTTTATTTTCTTCTTCATCCATGGTCCTCAGGGTGGTGACTTTGTTTATCCTCAGCCGGATTACAATCCTCCTGGCCCGGCTGACGTATTGGCAGAAAGATCACAAACTGCGCGCCTTTTCCTTTTTTCGATTCGGCCCGAATAGTCCCGCAATGACGTTCAATGATGGAATACACAATCCACAAACCAAGGCCCGTGCCACGGCCCGGATCCTTGGTGGTGAAAAACGGATCAAATATTTTATCGATCTCGGCACCATCAATGCCGATGCCGGTATCCGTGAAACGGATCTCAATCCCATCGTCTTTAGGCCCGGTTTCAACAATAATCCGTTTGTCGCCCGACTGCATGGCGTCACGGGCGTTGCTCATCAGATTAAGAAAGACCTGAGCCAGCTGGTCCTCATCGGCTTCGATGCGGGGAAGATTGGGCGCGTAATGCCGTTCCACCCGGACATTATCCAGATTCAGGTCATGCTCAAGCAGCGCTGCGGTTTTGTCGAACAGGGCGTGCACATCAACCATGCTGATTTCAAAATCATGCTGATGGGAAAACGCCCTGAGGTTGTTGGTAATCTTGGTGGCGCGCTTGATCTGGGCCAGCATTTCGTCGAGATTTTCCCGCATGCTCGCGGGGATCTTTTCTAGCTGCATGACCTGAGCCAGCGTGCCGATGATATTGAGAGGGTTGAGGATTTCATGGGCCACTCCCGAGGCCAGCGTGCCTATGGATGCCAATTTTTCCTGACGGATGGCAACCTGCTGGGCAACCTGCAGATTGTCCAGAGCCCTTTGCAGCGCATCCTTCGAGTCCCGCAGAGCCTGCTCGGCTTTTTTGCGTTCCGTGATATCCAGCCGATACTCGATAATCTGCGTAACTTTCCCTTCCTTGTCAAAAATAGGATGCGCATGGATCTCATGCGTCATTTCCCTGCCGTCCCTGCCCTGCTCCGCATATTCCATGAGAAAGGAGTCTTTGTCCTGCTGCACGCGTTCAAAGGGCGTGTATGGCGGTGGCGCCTTGCAAGAGTCGGGTCCGCCGATGTGTTGCGGGCAGCCGGCCAACCCTTCGATGTGACGCAGGGCGGAGGAATTGGCCAGCAAAACAGTGTAGCACTTGGGCCTGACCACGAAAAACGGGTGGGGCAACGACTCAATGAGCTTGCTTAAAAACTTGTTCTGGTCGCTTATTTTCTCCTCTGCCTGTTTCCGGTTGGTGACATCGTGGATAATGACGATCGTAGAGGCGCCTGCTTCGTCGAAAACAGGCAGAAACTGCAGGGAAACCAGACGTCCGTTGAGGAGAATCGGCGCCTTGTCCGAAATTTTCCTGGGCGCATCCAACGGGCTGTCCAACAATGCGGTTACGGCTTCGAGGGAATCGCCGGAAAAAACATCTGTGAATTCGCTTCCCAGCAGTTTTTCTTCGGATATCCCGGTCAATGCAACTGCGGCAGGGTTCACAAAAACAATCTTCCAGTTCTCGGCAAACTCAAAAATCCCCTCGGACATGTTCCGAAGGATTATCTCGAAATGCTTTCGGGAAGAAAGCAACTCACGCGTGATCTCGCGGGTGGCAACCTCATCAAGCCCTAGAATATTGCGTGATTTCTCCCGCCTGCCTGCCGGACTCGCCAGTTCAAGAACCCTGGCCACATGCCTGGCCAGATTGCTCATGCTCCCCTTGGCGATGCAGGCATCCGCGCCCAGGGCCGCAAAATCGAGCTCTTCCTCGGCGGCAATGGCGGAAAGAATGACGAGAAACACCCCCTGCAGCCCGGGCGTGCTCCTGATGATTTTGCACAGCTTTTCGCCGCTGATGTTGGGCATCACCAGATCGACAAAAATAATCTCCGGCACAAAGGACTTCAAGATATCCAGAGCGCTCAGGCCATCCCCGGCGGTGCGCACCTCATGCCCGCCCTTTTCCAAAAGGTTGGCAATGAGCCTGAGCACCATGGGGTGATTGTCAACGACAAGGATCTTTCTGCCCATTTTTTCCTTTGCGCCTCTTCAGCTAAAAACACCTTATGTAATAGTATAACATAGGCGGTAATTCCCCCAGAATCTTTATTGCTGAAAAAAACAGGAAATTTGCAGCCTGCAAAGCCGTTCGATCATGCTATCCCGCCTATCTTTTTTTGCAATTTGACTTCTGACAAAAGGGGAGTATAATCTCGCACCAAATCATGATACCCAGGCCCTGAAAAAACCGGGGTACACCATGACGCCCTGACCCTCATCCAGTCAGCCTGTACATCAACCCGCATCACGGAGTGTATATGTCGAGTTCCCTGCGCTGGAAAATCATCACTTTGCTTTTTGTCACTATTTTTGCCGGCATGACCGTTGCTCCTTCTTTCACCAAGGTTCCGTCCTGGTGGCAGAAATACCTCGCTCCGGCAGGACTGAAGCTGGGCCTTGATCTTCAGGGCGGCATGCATCTGGTCCTTAAAGTCGACCTGAAGAAGGCCATAGAGAACAATCTGGACCTCTCTGTCCAGGACCTGAAGGAAGCCCTGGCCCAAAAGAATATCACCGTGGTCCGCACCGCCTCCAGCGACCCGCGCAAGATCATTCTGACCCTGCCCAATACCGGCGCCCTGGAAACCGTCAAGCAGACCATCACCAAAGACTTTATCGATCTTGACAGCGAGTTCCAGGCCGACCAGGGAACCTTCCCCCGAATCATCCTCAGCCTGAAGCAGGACAAGATCGATTTCATCAATAATAAGGCGGTGGATCAGTCTCTGGAGATTCTCCGCAACCGGATCGACCAGTTCGGCGTTGCAGAGCCGGCCATAGTCCGGCAAGGAGCTGATGAAATCGTCATCCAGCTTCCCGGGGTAAAGGATCCGCAGCGCGCCTTAAACCTCATCGGCCGCACAGCCCAGCTTGAGTTCAAGCTGGTGGACGAGACGCCGGGCCTCAACCTGCCGCAGCTGATCGGCCAAGCCATCCAGTCCGGCCAATGGCAGGAGGGCGGAAGCCGGAAACAGCTGAACCTCGCCTTGCAGAGCAGGCTCCCGGCAGGTTCGGAGGTCTACTTCGAAAAAGATGTCGACAAAAACACCAAAAAGGAAATCAAGATACCAATCCTGCTCAAGAATCAGGTGCTGCTGACCGGCGACATGGTCAAGGATGCCCAGGTCCGCGTGGGCGGCAATTTCAACGAGCCTTACGTCAGCCTCGATTTCACCGGTCGTGGCGGCACGATCTTCGGACAGGTCACGGAAAGAAGCGTGGGCAAGCGTTTTGCCATTGTTCTTGACGAAGTGGTTCGCTCGGCCCCGGTAATCCGGGAAAAAATCCTCGGCGGCAGCGCCCAGATCTCCGGCAGCTTCAGCTACGAGGAAGCGACCGACCTGGCCATTGTCCTGCGGATCGGCGCCCTGCCCGCCCCGGTGGAAATCGTCCAGAATCTCACGGTCGGCGCCTCCCTCGGCCAGGATTCCATCAACAAGGGATTGATGAGCGGCCTGTTCGGCACCTTTCTGGTTGTGGTATTCATGGCTGTGTATTACCGGCTCTCCGGGGTTATCGCCAACCTCGCCATGGTCCTGAACATCCTCCTGCTTTTTGCCGGACTGGCCATGATGGGCGGCACCCTGACCCTGCCCGGCATTGCCGGCATCATCCTCTCCGTCGGCATGGCGGTTGACTCGAACATCGTCATCTTCGAGCGGATGCGCGAAGAATTCGCCCTTGGCAAATCCGTGCGCTCCGGGGTCGAAGCCGGGTATGCCAAAGCATTCTGGACCGTCATCGACGCCCATGTGACCACTCTGATCACCGCCATGGCCCTGTTTCTCTTCGGCACCGGTCCGATCAAGGGTTTTGCCGCCACGTTGTCGCTGGGCATCATCTTCAATCTGTTTTCCACTCTTTTCGCATCCCGGTTGTTCTACGACTCCATGCACGGCAAATGGAAAATCAAAAAGCTTTCCTTCATGCTGTTTCTCAAGAAACCAAACCTTGACTACATGCGGATCAAAAACCTTACCTTCGCCGTCTCCGGGATCTTCGCTCTCATCGGCTGCCTGGCCTTTGTCCAGATCATGCGCGGCCAGGCCAACATGGGCGTGGATTTTTCCGGCGGCACCCTCCTTCAGTACCAGTCCAGCCAGTCCTTCACCCTGGGCGAGGTGCGCACTGCCCTGGCAAAAGGGGGGATTGAGGGCGTGGAACTGCAAAAAGTCGAGGGCGAAAACCGCTTGATCGTCAAGGTGAAATCAAGCGACAAGGTTGTCGGCCACATATCCGAGGCGGTCACCGCCCAGTTGGAGACCGACTTCCCGGACAAACATTTTGCCGTGGAAAATCAGTCGGAGATCGGCTCATCGGTGAGCGACACCCTGCGATCAAAAGCGCTGCTGGCCGTGGTCATCTCCCTGCTTGGGGTGGTTGTATACCTTGGGCTGCGTTTTGACCTGCGTTTCGGTCTTGCAGCCACCCTCGCAACGCTCCATGACGTTCTGGCCGTGCTTGGCCTCATCTGGCTGCTGAACATGGAAATCACCCTGCTTACCGTCACCGCGCTCCTCACCCTGGCAGGATATTCCTTAAACGACACCGTAATCATTTTCGACCGAATCCGTGAAAATCTGCACAAGAGCGAAGATCCGGAAAATATCACAGACGCCCTGATCAACATCAGCACCAACGAGGTTCTCAGCCGCTCCATCGTCACTTCCGTCACAGTGTTCCTGGTTCTCGTGGCGCTGTACGCTTTGGGCGGCTCGGTAATCCACGACTTTTCCTTTGCCCTGCTGGTGGGGGTCATGGTGGGCACCTACTCCTCGGTCTTCGTGGCCAGCCCCCTGCTCACCCTGTGGCACCGCGAGAAAGCCGCATAAATGCGCCCCGATCTTGCCCCAGAGCACGTCCGGCCCCTGGCTCAGGACGAAACCTTCCGGTTCAGCTGCCATCCCGGCGTAACCTGTTTTACAGACTGCTGCCGGCAGCTGGACCTTGCCCTGACACCGTATGATGTACTCCGGCTGAGCAAGCATCTTGAACTGCCGGCCTCAACCTTTCTTGACCGGTACGTGCTCGTCGAGCATGAAGAGTGCAACACCTTCCCCCGGATCTTCCTTGGCATGGTGGATGACGGCCGGGCCAGCTGCCCGTTTGTGACCGCCACCGGCTGCAGCGTGTATGCCGACCGTCCCGCAGCCTGCCGGACCTATCCCTTGGGGCGCGGCGCCTTCACCACCCCGAATGGCGAGCACCACGAAATGCATGTTCTCCTCAGCGAGCCCCACTGCAAAGGGTTTAACGAGGGCGAGCCCCAGGACATCACGGCATGGCAGAAGGATCAGGATCTGGCCACCTACAACTGCATGAACGATGAACTGCTATCCATCCTCCACCACCCCCGCCTCAAGGATGGCCATCAGCCGGATGCGCGGGAGATAGATATTTTCCTGGCGCTGTATACATTGGACACCTTTCGCAATCTGCTCCTCGACGGCAATATCGCCCTGCCTTTTTCGATCACCGAGAGTGAACTGCAGGAGATTGCCACGCAAGACCTTGCCCTGCTCCGTCTCGGCATCAAGTGGTTGGACCATGTCCTGTCCGACCACTGATAATCAGCAGAACTGCCTCTCTTCCGGGCAGCTCCAGGGCGAACCGCCCCTCGGCCGGGATCTCACCGAACGGCTGCTGGCCATTTCCCACGAATACTGCGAAGCCGAGGGCGGCTGCCATGGTCCGGATCACACCGAACGGGTATACAACCTGGCTCTCCACATCGGCCGGTTGATGAACGCCCGCCTCGATATCCTGAGCGCTGCGGCCCTGCTCCACGACATAGGCCGCAGCCACGAAATGCTAACTCAGGGCAAGGTCTGCCATGCCACCAAAGGCGCGGAGATGTCCCGCGCTATTCTCACGGGCTTGGGATTTTCCCAGGAAATGCAGGAAGCGATCCTTCACTGCATCGAATCACACCGCTACCGCAACAACAAGATCCCGGAGACCCTTGAAGCCAAGATCCTTTTTGACGCGGACAAACTCGACTCCATCGGCGCCATCGGCATTGGCAGGGCTTTTCTTTTTGCCGGACAGGTCGGGGCAAGATTGCACAACCGGGGCGTCGATGTGGCGAAAACCTCCTCGTATTCCACCGAAGACACGGCCTACCGTGAATTCTTGGTGAAACTCTGCAAGATAAAAGACAAAATGCTGACTCCGGAGGGCAAACGTCTGGCCGCCGAACGGCATGAGTTCATGGAGGTCTTTTTCAAGCGGCTGGATAAGGAAATTCACGGAAGCCCGCAAAAAAACTCAGACGATAATTCCCGATAGCCCAGGCCGAAGCCAGTGGACACCAACACCACCCAACGCCTTGCCATAATCATCAAAGACCTGCGCCGGACCATCCTGGCCGCAGTGTTTGCACTCATCCTCGGCTCCCTTGGCTTTTACAGCATTTCTTCTCATCTGCTGAACACCATCCAGGGCCATCTTCATCAAAAACTCGCTTTTTTCACGGTAGCCGAGCCATTTTTAGCCCATATCACCATCTCCCTGGCCATGACGATCTTTACCATCATGCCCATGCTCAGCTATTTCATCTGGCGCGCCCTGGCCAAACCTTTCAGCTTGTCCCGTCTCCTTGTTTTCTGGTTCGTGGTTTTTTCCTGCTTCCTTTTTTACAGTGGGGCTGCCTTCTGCTATTTCGTCACTCTGCCGTTCGGCATCAATTTTCTGCTGGACTTCCAGACGGAACAGCTCAAACCGGTTATCTCCATCAGCGAATTCGTCTCTTTTGTCTCGATTTTCGTCCTCGCTTTCGGGCTGATCTTTGAACTGCCCATTTTTATGATTTTTATGGCCAAGATTAAAATCCTGCCAAGGTCGTTCTTTGAAAAAAACCGCCGTTATGCCCTGTTGGTTATCAGCGTCATCGCAGCGCTTCTCACCCCGACCCCGGATATTTTTAATATGATGCTCATGGGCATTCCTCTGTACATGCTGTACGAAGTGGGAATCATTGCCCTGAAGCTATTGCGGATAGCCTAGACAAGCGCATTTTTCTCCTTCCGTTGCGTGGCGTGTACGCATCATCACAAAACTCGACGATTGCAGGAACTTTGCATCTATGCTATCTAACAGGAATAATACGAGAAAAAACTAGTCAGATCCCAGACCCAACCGGGATAACTCATTTGCAATGGGCGGCTATGCCAGCGAACCTCTCAGAAAGCGACAACAGAAAAGTGCTGCTGTACAGCGTGTTCATTGTCACGGTTGTAAGTGCCTGGTCCATATTCGGGCCATACGGCGCTTTGAAATATTACGGGGTTGCAAACGAATTGAGCGAAGTCCTGGCTCAAAATGAACAGTTGCGAGAAACCAATACCGCGCTGAAACAGGAAATACACAAGCTGAAAAACGACCCGGTGTATCTGGGAGAAGTGGCACGCCGCCAATTCGGCCTCATTAAGAAAAATGAGGTTATCTATGAATTCCCGGAAAAAAAGAAGCGGCACTAATACGTCCGCAAGTTGGTTCGAGGATGCACTACCAAAGCATCCTTCCTCCGGCTCAGGATGAACTCAACCAATCAGCCGTTCGCCCTGAGCCTGTCGAAGGGTCTGGCCCCTTGTCAGCGCTTCACCCCGCCATATCCTGTACAATCCACCGCACCGCTGCATAGAGATCTTCCGCGACATACCTCGGCTGAACAGCCTGAACCGGTCCGATGTACTCGTAATCTCCCCGACCATAGCCGGTGAGCACCAGAACACCTTTGGCATGAACCGCCGCCGCAGCCTTGAGATCCGACCAGCGATCGCCAACCACATAGGATCGGGCAAGATCCAAGTCGAGATCTTCCGCCGCCGTTTTAAAAAGCCCCGGCTTCGGTTTCCGGCAGTCGCAGGCAAGTCGGAAGCGCTCTTCCTTGGCCTCGGGATGATGAGGACAGATATAGATGCCGTCGACATGGGCGCCCTCCTGAGCCAGCGCCTCGGTCATTTTGGCATGCACCTCGCCGATCAGACTTTCCGGGAAATAGCCGCGGGCAAGGCCGGACTGGTTTGAAACCACCACCACCGGAATTCCCTGATCGTTCAACAGACGGATGGCTGCCGCAACCCGGGGCAGCATGACAAAACGGGAGATATGGTTGATGTAGCCCATCTGCTCGTTGATGGTCCCATCCCTGTCAAGAAACACAGCCGGTCGCATCTTCAGCCCTCCTCGCTTTCCAGCAGCCTGCAGGTTGCCGCGTACACTTCATCCACCCCGATCTCCAGCATGCAGGCAAAGCCATTCTGCGGGCAGTGGGTTTTCAGACACGGGCTGCAAGCCAATTTTTTGTTCACCACTTCCACTTTCGGAGAAAACGGTCCTGTCGCCACCGCATCGGTGGACCCGAAAATGGCAACCAGCGGCGTTTTTTGAGCGGCAGCCACATGCATCAGCCCGGAATCGTTGGTAACAAATGCGTCGCACATGCCGATCAGGGCCATGGCCTGGGCCAAAGCGGTCTTGCCGGTAAGATCATGCACCCGACCCGGTGCAGCCGCACCAATTTCCCGGGCAGCGTCGCTGTCAGCGGCTGTGCCGAAAACCAGCAGGGTGGCTCCCTGCTCTTCGGCCAGCCGTTTGGCAAGCCCTCCGTACCTTTCTGCAGGCCAGCGCTTGGCCGGGCCATAGGCCGCGCCGGGATTCAGGCCAACCACGGGCCTGCCCGCATGAGCGGCTAAAAATTCCCTGGCCCAGGTCGTGGCGGCATCCGGCAGAGCAAGAAAGAGTTCATGTGGCCCGTTCACCAGACCGAGATCTTTCAACATCTCCTGGTAATAATAGACCTGATGCAACGCTCTGGTGCTTTTTTTGATGGTAACCCCATGGGTCAGCAGCAGACCGCGGCCATCCCTACGATATCCGGCTCGAACCGGTATCCCGGCAAACAGAGCCAGCAAGGCGGCGGAAAAGGCATTCTGCAAGAGTATGGCAAGATCAAAGCGCTGAGCCGCAAGTTCACGCCCCAGCCGCCACATGCCAACCAACCCCTTATGCCGACCCTTCTTGTCATAGGCCATAACCCGATCCACATGGGGGCAGGCCGTAAAAATATCCGCCACCCACGGGTAGGCCAGGATGGTTATCTCGGCGGCGGGGAAATTTTCCCGGATGGTCCGTATCGCCGGTGTGGTCATGATGGCGTCGCCGATCCAATTGGTGGAGCGAATAAGAATTTTTTTGGGCGAAAGGTGGGTGATTGTTTTTGTCATGCCGGTAAAAGCTCTTGTGAAAATCCTGATGTGGCTGAACAGACTCACCACAAACAAAAAAATACACTATCTAATGTTAAGACTGCCACCGCTCGCCCCGACTTGCCGAGGGGCGTTTGCAATGTTTTGCAAGAAGCGCCTGTTGCTGAAAGTCGCCTTAAGTGAAGATGGGACCTTTGCTTTTTTTCCCGTACGCGTCAAGTTTTTTTCTCATAGTACTCGCAAGTTACCCCCATATACCCAGAGATTCTTTCACCGGACAAACTATTTCTGCCCGAATTGGGTCAGAAAAAAAGACAAATCATCTCTTCTTCCTTGCAAAAAATCGATACTGGTGTTAAAAAATTCGGGTTCAAAAATAAACACACCTCTGAGAATGCTCCTCTGGTGCCCGGATTCGGGTTGGAGCGATGGGGTGGACGAAAAAACCAAAACCAAAGGAGAAGCACCATGTCTTACGTCACCATGAAGGAAATGCTGGAGGCCGGTATGCATTTCGGCCATCAGACCCGCCGCTGGAACCCGAAAATGAAGCCGTATATCTTCGGCGCCCGCAACAAGATTTACATCATCAACCTCGACAAAACCCTGCCGCTGTTCAACAAGGCTTACGAATTCATCGCCAAGACTGCAGCCAAGGGCGGCACCGTCCTTTTCGTCGGCACCAAACGCCAGGGCCAGGACATCATCAAGGAAGAAGCCGAGCGGTGCGGCATGTACTACATCAACAACCGCTGGCTCGGCGGCATGCTGACCAACCACCAGACCATCAAGAACAGCGTCGACAAGCTGAAGAAGTACGAAGCCATGCAGGAAGACGGCACCATCAACCATTACCACAAAAAAGAAGCCCTCCAGATCCAGAAGGACGCGATCAAGTTGGATCGCAACCTGGGCGGCATCAAAAACATGAAAGGGCTGCCCGCAGCCATCTTCCTCATCGATCCGAAACGTGAAAAAATCGCCATTGAAGAGGCCAACCGCCTCGGCATCCCGGTTGTCGCCCTGATCGATACCAACTGCGACCCCAAGGGTATTGACTACCTGATCCCCGGCAACGACGACGCCATCCGCTCCATCAAGCTGATCGCATCAAAAATGGCCGAGGCCGTATTGAGCGGCCAGGAGAAACTTGCCGCCGCCAGTCAGGCTGCCACCGACAAGGAAACCGAAGCCAAAGCTGTCGCAGCAAAAGGCGACAACGCCTGAACCTGCCTCTCTAAAAAGCATCCCGGCCGGACTCGGTTGAGCCCTGCCGGGAGCTTTGCAACAGAGTCGCTTCCAGATTACAAGAGCACATGAAGGTAGAACCGTGAATATTACAAGTCAGATGGTAAAAGAACTCCGCGACAAAACCAACGCGGGTATGATGGATTGCAAGAAAGCCCTCACCGACACCGCAGGCGACATGGAAAAAGCCGTGGACCTGCTCCGCCAGAAAGGTCTGGCTGTTGCCCAGAAGCGCGCAGGCCGTGCAACCAGCGAAGGGTTGGTGGAGACCTACATCCAGGACGGCGGCAAACTGGGCGTCATGGTGGAAGTAAATTGCGAAACCGATTTTGTCGCCAAGAGTGACGCATTTATCGAGTTCGCCAAAAATGTTGCCGTGCATGTTGCAGAGACCTCTCCTGCCTCCCCTGCCGAGCTCATGGAACAAAAATTCGTTAAAAACCCCGCGCTCTCCATTCAGGATATGCTCAACGAGCTGGTAGCCAAGCTCGGTGAGAACAGCGGCGTCAAACGCTTCGTCAAATTCAACGAAGGCGTTATCGAAACCTACATCCATGCCGGCGGCAAACTGGGCGTGATGGTCGAGTTGACCTGCGACAACGACTCCGTCGCACAAAAACCCGAGTTCATCGAGTTCGCCAAGAATATCTGCATGCATATTGCCGCAGCCAACCCGGTTTCCATCAGTCGCGAAGAAGTGCCCGCGGACCTGGCGGAACGCGAACGCAACATCTTCATCCAGCAGGCCATCGACTCGGGCAAGCCCGCGAACATCGCCGAAAAGATGGTGGGCGGCAAGATGGATCGCTTTTTTGCCGAAAGCTGCCTTCTGGAGCAAAAGTTCGTCAAGAACCCGGACATCTCCATTCAGGATCTGCTTAAGGACGTTGCCGCAAAACTTGGCGCAGCCATCAGCATCAAACGCTTTGCCCGTTTTCAGGTTGGCGTGTAAGGCTGTTCCCGCAACATCCCGGGTGAACCGACCGTGACCAAAGCCACGCCGATGCTTGGCAAGCAATCACGGCATTATTTATGGAAAGAACGGCATAAACGGCCGTAAATGAATGACCAGGAAAACATGGATAATTCCTTGACGGCCCCTAAATACCAGAGAGTTCTTCTGAAGCTGAGCGGCGAAGCCCTTATGGGCGACGCCGCTTTCGGCATCAGCACCAATGTGCTTGATTATCTCGCCAAGGAAATCCAGGACCTCGTTGATCTCAAGGTTGAAACCAGTCTGGTCATCGGCGCGGGCAACATCTTCCGCGGGGTCGCGGGCGCCTCTGCCGGAATGGACCGGGCAGCAGCCGACAACATGGGCATGCTGGCAACGGTCATCAATGCTCTTGCCCTGCAAGACGCCCTGGAAAGAAAAGGCATCGCGGCCAGAGTTCTCTCCGCCATCCCCATGCTTACGGTCTGCGAGCCCTATTCCCGGCAAAAGGCACTCCATCATCTCCGCAAAGGCCGCGTAGTCATTTTCGGGGCAGGCACCGCCAACCCGTACTTCACCACGGACACGGCCGCCGTGCTGCGTGCCCTTGAAATCAATGCCGACCTGGTCTGCAAGGCCACCAGAGTCGATGGCGTCTACGACAAAGATCCTCTCAAGCATAAAAAGGCGGTCAAATTTACCAAGCTCAGCTTCAGCGAGGTTTTGCAGCGTCGGCTTAAAGTCATGGATTCGGCGGCAATTTCCCTGGCGATGGACAACAATACCTCCATCATGGTTTTTGACATGAATATCCCCGGCAATATGAAAAAAGCCATCTGCGGTAAGCAGGTCGGCACGTTGATACAGGGAGAGGACAATGAGTGAAATTATCGATGCCTTGAGCGAAAAAATGACGGCGAACATCGAGGCCTTCAAGCGCGACCTCACCAAGATCAGAACCGGTCGGGCAACAACCGCCCTGCTTGACGGGATAAAAGTAATGGCATACGGCTCGCCGATGCCTCTCAATCAGGTCGGCACCGTAACCATCCCTGAAAGCAGAATGCTGGTTATCCAGCCCTGGGACACCCAGCTTCTTCCCGCAATTGAAAAGGCTATTTTTTCCTCCGACCTGGGTCTCAATCCCTCAAACGACGGAAAGATGATCCGGATCTCCATACCACAGCTCACCGAAGAACGACGCAAGGAACTGGTCAAGAACGTCAAAAAGATCAGCGAGGAGCACCGGGTGGCCATCCGCAATTTGCGCCGCGATGCCATCGACACCCTGAAAAAGCAGAAGGCCAACAAAGAAATCCCTGAAGACGATTTTTTCAAGATGCAGGATGAGGCCCAACACGCCACCGACAAGTTCATCAAGCAAATTGATGAAATCCTTGCTGAAAAAGAAAAAGAGGTCATGGCGGTTTAGGTGTCGTTACGAATCAGGTGTTTTCACGGCTGTCGCAGCAAACAGCAGAGCAACCAGCGCTGCTTTGCCGCACCATTTCAAGCCGTTTTCGCTGCAGCAGTAACGATATTCTCTGACGACATCGGCCAGAACGATTTCCGCCCCCTTCCCGCCCTTGCTTCAGCCGGTAGTTTGCTGTAATCTGCTAAAAACCGAGATAAGCCAATGCCCAAGCCCGACACTGCAACCCTGCCCCGCCATATAGCTATTATTATGGATGGCAATGGCCGCTGGGCCGAGCAACAGGGAAAACCCCGGATCATGGGCCATCGGGCCGGAGTCGAATCCGTACAGGATATCGTTCGCGCCGCCCGGGAACTTGGCATCGGAGTACTTACCCTGTACGCCTTTTCCACGGAAAACTGGAAACGTCCTCCCCTTGAGGTTCAGGCCCTCATGGGATTGCTGAAGTCCTTTCTGGAAAGCGAACTGGGCACCATGGTTCACAACAATGTAAGCTTGCGCTGCCTGGGACAGAAAGACCGGATTCCAGCTGAAGTCCGTCAGGTGCTGGAGCGGGTGATCCAGGAAACATCGGGCAATACAGGGCTGATTCTCAATCTCGCCTTGAGCTATGGCGGCAGAAATGAAATCACTCAAGCCGTCCAGGCAGTCGCGCAAAAATGCCTTGCCGGGGATCTGAGTCCCGAAAAGATCGACCAGGCCGTGCTGGAGCAGCACCTCTACACCGCCGGCCTGCCCGACCCGGATCTGTTGATTCGCACCGGGGGAGAAACACGGCTGAGCAATTTTCTGCTGTGGCAGGCATCCTATGCGGAGCTTTATTTCACGGAAATCCTCTGGCCTGATTTCAGAAGGCAGGATCTGCTGAACGCCATCCATGACTTCCAGAAACGCCAGCGGCGCTTCGGCAAAACAGGCGAACAGACTGAACAGACGCACCCAAATTGAACATCCGCAGCAAGGATCGGCCTTCACAGGAGTAACATGAAACGACTCATCACCGGTGTTCTGGCAAGCGCTGTCTGGCTGCTCCTTCTTTTCACGGGCCCATTCGCGCTATTCTGGCTGGCCATCACCTGCCTGGCTGTCGTTGCGCTCTCCGAATACCTGGGTATTGTCCTTCCCGCCCTCAGCCGACAATCCACTATTCCCCTTATTCTTTTTGGCCTGTTCCCGTTGATCGGGACTTTTTCCGGTGAACCCACCGGCCTTCTCTGCGGGTTGAGCCTTGCTCTGATCGCCCTCCTGCTTCACACCCTGTCCCGGTATGCCGGTTTTTCCCAACCCTTCGAGGTGCTCAGCCGCGGAGGATTCGGCTACCTGTACATCAGCCTCTGCAGCGCCCACCTTGTCCTGCTCATGGCCCTGCCGCAGGGTCGGGCCTGGCTGCTGCTGCTCACCGCCATTACCGCAGCCTCGGACACCGCAGCTTTCTATACCGGCAGCAAATTCGGCAAAAACAAACTCTGCCCCGCCATCAGTCCCGGTAAAACCTGGGAGGGCTTTTTTGGCGGAATTATCGGCAGTCTGGCTGCCGCGCTTGTTGTCCGACATTTTTTTCTGCCGGAGCAGGGTTTGCTCTGGATAGTTTTCATTGTCCTTCTGCTCGGCTGCCTCGGCGCAGCCGGTGATCTTTCCGAATCAGTCATCAAGCGGGCCTTTGGCGTAAAAGATTCCGGAAGCCTCCTGCCGGGACACGGCGGATTGCTGGACCGTATCGATTCTCTGCTGCTCACGGCCCCGGCCCTGTATTACTTGCTGACTTTTGGGACAAAACTCTGCTCCGCAGCCGTTGGAAGATGATTTTGCCGCCATGACGTTGTCCGCTCATGGCGTGGCGCATATGCTACCATGATGCATGCGGCTCCACTGCATTTTCCAAGCCGGATGCAGAGATTACCGTTGTAATAACGGCTCACAGTAAAATTTTAGTCGCGCTTTTGCCGACAGACTTTCATTTTCAAGAGATTAAAAGACTCATGAAAAACATTTCCCTGCTTGGTTCAACAGGCTCAATCGGCCGCAATGTTTTGGAGGTGGTCCGTCAGTTTCCCGGTCGATTCCGCATCGTAGGGCTGGCTGCCGGCGCCAATGGCCGTCTGTTGCGCGAGCAGATCGAGGCCTTCAATCCGGAAAAAGTTTCCATCGGCGACGCAAAACTGGCCGGTGAACTGTCCCAGAGCCTGCCTCCCGGCTGGTCTGAGAAAATACTGGTCGGCACTGCGGGAAATGCTGCGGTTGCCACCCTTCCCGATGCGGACACGGTTGTTTCCGCCATCGTTGGGGCAGCAGGACTCACCCCGACCATGGCCGCCATTGAGGCCGGAAAAAATATCGCCCTGGCCAACAAGGAAACCCTGGTCATGGCCGGACATCTGGTCATGCAAGCGGCAAAACGCTGCAAAGTTGCCCTGCTGCCCATCGACAGCGAACACAGCGCCATTGCCCAGGCCCTTGAGGCCGGGAAGAAGGCGGATGTCAGCAAACTCATCCTCACCGCATCAGGCGGGCCGTTCCGGAATTTTTCCGATCGCGATCTCTGGTCAGTCACTCCGGAACAGGCCTTGGCCCATCCCAACTGGGAGATGGGCAAAAAGATTTCCATCGACTCCGCCACCTTGATGAACAAAGGTTTGGAGGTCATCGAGGCGCGCTGGCTTTTCGACATTGACGTCGAAGACATCGAGGTGCTCATTCATCCGCAGAGCATCGTCCATTCCATGGTGGAATTCATCGACGGTTCGGTTGTCTCCCAGATGGGTGTGCCGGACATGCGTATTCCCATTGCCTATGCTCTCTCCTATCCGGAACGGTTGCGGATAAACCTGCCCCGCCTGAATCTGGCCTCTGCCTCTGATTTAAGTTTTTCCCGACCGGATTTTGAAAAATTTCCCGCTCTGAAACTCGCCTATCAGGTATGCAAACGGGGCGGCAGTCTGCCTGCGGTGCTTAACGCCGCCAATGAAATCGCGGTTGATGCCTTTTTGTCCGGCACCATCCGTTTTCCGGAAATAGCCCTGGTAGTTGCGGAAACGGTGAGCAGGTTGCCCCGGGAAGAAGCAACCAGCCTGACCGCGATTCTTGACGCCGATCTCGCCGCCAGGGTGCAGGCGGCTTCCGTTATTGAAGCCCTGCGCATGCAGACCCAACAACGCCTCGGCAAAGAAATTCTCACCCCGGAACTCCCGCCGGGAAACACAACCTTAACCATCTGAAGACTATGACCTCCATACTTGCCTTTATCCTCGTCCTTGGCCCGCTCATTTTCATCCACGAACTGGGCCATTTCCTTTGCGCCAAGCTGTTCGGCATCCGTGTTCTCAAATTTTCCCTGGGGTTCGGACCCAAGGTGCTGGGCCGCACGATAGGCGGCACCGAGTATCTGCTGAGCGCCTTCCCCCTGGGCGGATACGTAAAAATGTACGGTGAAAGCCTCACCGAGGAAGTGACCGAGGGCGAGGAACGCTTCTCCTTTTCGCACAAAGCGATCTGGCAACGCTTCCTGGTGGTCTTTTCCGGGCCGCTTTTCAATCTCATCTTCGCGGTACTTCTTTTTTCGTTTATCTTTGCAATTATGGGCATTTCCCAGCCGGTCAAAGAGGCAAGAATCGGCGGAGTCACCATAAACTCTCCGGCAGAAAAAGCCGGTCTCGCCGCAAACGACCTTATCCTGAACATTAATGGGTCCGAAGTCCGGGAATGGAACGATGTCGCACATCTCATTAAGCTCAGCGAAGGAAATCCCGTGACGCTCGTTGTCCGGAGAAACGATCAGACCCTGACCATTACCGGTCAGCCCACAATGGAGCAGGACAAAAACATCTTCGGCGAGGTGATTGATACCCGCTACATGCTCGGCATACGGGTTGCCGACGAGTTGGTTCATATCTCCGCGGGCGAGGCGATACAAACCGGATTTATGCACACCTGGGTTTTGATCAAGATTACCCTTATGGGCATTGTGAAAATCATCCAGAAGGTAGTTCCGGCCAGTGAACTTGGGGGGCCCATCCGCATTGCCCAGATCGCCGGACAGCAAATGTCGGCCGGCTGGGTCAATTTGCTGCATTTTACCGGACTGCTCAGCGTCAGTCTCGGGGTACTGAATCTTTTTCCGATTCCCATCCTCGATGGCGGACATCTCGTCTTTTTTGCGGTTGAGGCCATTCGCCGCAAGCCTTTGAGCGTTGAAACCCGGGAACGTTTCCAGATGATCGGCCTGGTTCTGCTCGTCTCTCTGATGCTCTTTGTATTTTACAACGACTTCCGTTTTCTCGGCAATGGAGGCTGAAGCAGGTGAAGTCCTCTTCCTCCGTGCCGGCCTCCGTTATTCTAGCGATTGAGACCGCCACCACCTGTGGCAGCCTGGCCCTTGTTACGGAAAATCGATGCCTTGGCGAGTATTCTCTCAACTCATCCGCCAGCCATTCCCGCAGCCTGCTGTCAGGAGTGCACTGGCTCCTTGCCCAATGCAGGATAAGCTGGGAGCAGATTAGCGCCATTGCCGTCGGGCTTGGCCCCGGAAGCTTTACCGGGCTCAGGATCGCCTTGAGCACTGCCAAAGGGTTGTGCCTGGCCTCCGACAAGCCGCTCATCGGTGTCCCGACCCTGACCGGACTCGCAAGTCAATTCCCCTACTCCTCGCTGCCTATCTGTCCGGTGATCGATGCCCGCAAAAAAGAGATCTACACCGCCCTGTACCGCTGCAACCGGCAAGGTCGGCCGGAACAGACGACCGCTGCCATGGTGATACCGCCTGAGAGGCTACAGGAATACATTACCACCCCGACCCTGCTGGTGGGAGACGGCCTGCCGCTGTATGGCACGATGCTGAAGGATCTGCTGGGGGATTCGGCTCTTCTTGCCCCCCCGGAAGTGTGCTTTGCCAGGGGCGCCGCCATTGGTTTCGCAGCCTGGCATCTTTTCCGGGAAGGTTCATTCCTCGACCCGGCCACCGCAGTGCCCATCTATGTAAGGGCCTCGGACGCGGAACTGCAGTTCGGTGAAAAAAAGGGGGCAAAGTAAGGCAAGCTAGAGATTATCGCCTAAGACGCGTAACAAAAAGACTCGAACCTTCCAATTTCAACTGTTTCGCAGCGCCGCTTCGCTGCTGCTGCAGATGCACGAAAGAGGCCGGTGAAGTGTGCTGGTGCACACGAGCGGGCCGATGACAACGCAGATGTGGTGCTGCGGAACAGTTGAAAAATTTAGAAACCGAATTCGGACAGGAGGTCGTCAACCAGATCCTGTTTGAGGGAGGAAGGAGCGCCGGAGGCATGGACCCCGCGCAGCAATTCCTTCTTTTTCTGAAGGTTTTTCGGCGAACTGTCCTTCTTGAGGTTGAGAATCACCAGGACCTCAAGAAGCCAGTCGCGGATCTGGTTGAGATCAACAACGATTTTCTCCATCTTCTGCCGGGCAACATCCTGATAGGACTGGGAAGCAATGATATCGTACAGAGCGGCTTTCATTTCGACAATGGCCGCCCTGGCTTGAGCGGTGTCCCCGCCTGCCTGGCGGAGCATGTTTTCAAGTTCCTCGACATGCAGGATAATCTTGTCGGACTTATCAAGAACTGCGCCGGTGGACTGTTCCATGAGCTGCACCACATCCTGGGCGTGGCTCAGAACAAAGGGCGCCTGTTTTCCGGCGTTGGCCAGGGGCACTTCCACGGTCTTCATGTTGACCAGCATGGTATTGATCTTCTTGGCCAACAACGAAAGCACGCCTTCGGCATCAACCGTGGGCACATCTCCCTTGTAATCTCCCCGCAGGAAAGAATCGGTGATCTCCACCAGAGAGGCTATGCTTTTTTCAATATTTGCGTCGTTGATCTTTGTCATGCCGCGCTCAACTTAAAAAGTAAAAACATGCAAATTCAACATGTTGCACCATGCATTTTTTTTCGTAATGCTGAGAAACTCTACAGGAAGAACACGGGGAAATCAACCCCGAACAACCCGATCCTCGGGCAAGACTTCCCGACTTCCGATTTAGCGATACCGCTGGACCGTGGCATAAAACCGTTCTTTGGCGGCATACATTTGCCTGTCCGCTTCCTTGGTCAGGGAATCGGGAGGATATTTGTCCGTACCGGCCTTGCCCAGACTGACCGTTACCGGAAATTCGGTGCCGTCGGGCAGGGTAATGCTGAGCCCGGAAAAAATCTGTTCCTGCAACCGTTCAATAAAAAGGCCGGCATCCTCATCCGTGCTGTTGGTGAGCAGAACAATGAACTCATCGCCGCCGGTTCTCGCCGCAATGTCGCTGCCGCGCAGAGTACTCCGCAGGGCTTCCGCAACGGTGACTATCAGGCGATCGCCGTTTTCATGCCCGTACTGGTCGTTGATTTTCTTTAACTGGTTCACATCCCCCAGCACCAGAGCATAATGAATCCCGTATCCGCGAAATTTTCCCAGCTCTTCTTCCACAGCCTGGGCCAGATAACCGCGGTTGTAGAGTCCGGTCAAGGCATCTTTGTTCGCCTTTTCCTCAAGCTGACGCATAAGAAGCTGATTCTGGAAATATGCCCCCAGCGGTTCAGTCACCAAACGGAGAATTCCCATATCTTCCTGCCCAAGGCTGCCTTCAAGCAAAACCAGACCGACCCGCTGCCCCTGTGCTCCCACCAGGGGAATCTGGCTGCTTTTCGGCCACGGTAGAACACTATCGGCAAGAAGGCCATCGGACTTGAATCGCTGCATCTCCCGAGACATGCAAGCCTTGGTCACGGTCTTCCATTCCGCTTCCGTCATCCCGCTCTGGTGTGAAATCCAGATATTTCCAGCCCGGATATCATTGATGATAAGACCGGCCGCGCCTGCATGGAGATCCGGCAATATTGCATCGAGAAAATATCCGGCAACCTCTGAGATTCCGGTTCCCTTTTGCAGATAAATGCCGAAATCGACAAGAAGAGACAACACTTTGTTTTTGTTTGCTATTTCCTCACGACGGAGGCGAATCTGACCAATCAGATCGATCTGCCGGGTGATATCCCGAAACAAGATCAGCCCGCCTTTACCGTTGGGAGTCACGGAAAATATTTCCGTATAGGAACGATCCCCTGCCTCATGACTTTTCTTCTGCCCGTTGGCCTCGCTAAAGCCTCGCTGGGCCGGACAGTCGGTACATGGCGCACTTTTGCCGAACACTGAATAGCAGTGGAGACCATCGTGGCCGGGAAACATCTCCAGAACCGCCTTGTTCTTCCGTTGCACCTGAAAATTTTCATCCACCGCAAGCAGGGCGTCCGGAAGGTTGTCCATGAGTTGTGCTAAAAACTCGTGCTCTTCCTGATTCTGGCGGCGGCGACGTTCAAGAAGGATGTTCTTGGCCAGCAGCTCTTTCCGGTCAAGGTCGCTGCGCCGCAACAGGGTGATTTCCTGGGTCACTTCGTGGATGGTAAGCAGATACTGCCCCTGCCATCTCTGGCAGAAGACCTTCAGATAAATATCCCCGCCCGCGCCTTTGATGGTAAGCGCCTGACGCTTGATCGCCTGATCATCGCCGCTGCCGGGCGGACATCCCTCACACGGACCATCACCGGTAAACAACGCCTTGTGGCAGGGTTGACCGTTCATTTCAAGCCCTGCCCTGTTGAAAAAATCCTGGGCGACATCATTGGCAAAGACAAAACGGCAGTCTTGCCCGCAGAGCAGAAGTCCTGTCTGCACGGCATTGAACAATTCCGGTAACTCGATGTCTGACAAGGAAACGCCGGATTTTTCCATAAAAATCACAAACCGTGACAGATTTCAAAAAAAGACAGGGTACGCAGGATTAAATAACCTATCAAAAATCCGTATCTTTTCACATCTAAAATACATGCGCACCTCAAAAAAACAGAGAATACTCAATACTGATGCGACTCGAGTTCCCCCCATTTTTTATCAAGACGTTTTTCCGAGACCGGAAAGGCGGTCCCAAGCTCCTGAGCAAAGAGAGACACCTTGTATTCCTCGATCATCTCCCGGTATTCACGCAGATGGCCCAAAAGGACCGCAGACGGATTTTCCCAGCTCATCGCCCTGGCATACCGTTCCTCATGGACGGCAATCTGCCGGGCCTTAATTTCGTCTTTGCCCGGGGAAACCCGAGCCCGCTCCAGGCGAATACGCAAAGCCTTCAAATAGCGGCACATGGCTGTCAAGCGAGGGAGAGCGACCCATTGCAGGAAATCAGCAGGCATAATCATCGACACCTGCCGACGGTACTCGGCAAAACGCTCGGCCTGTACTTTGCCTCTGCCTGGCGGAAGTGTTGTGCCGGCGCTTTTTGCAATGGCATCCAGAGTTGCACGACGCTCCTGCAGCGCCAGTATGACAGCATCATATATTTCCCTGCACAGGGGAAAAAGCCCCTGCTGCTTCACTTTCTCCACCCTGTCGGCAAACTGCCCGGCAGAAATGGGCAGCCCCTCTCGAATATCAAAAACCGTGAAAAGGATGCAATTCCACAAGTCTTCATTGATCTGCTCATGGGAACCAAGCCCCTCGTACAGCGCCCAATGGGAGCGGGGAATGGCCAGATCCTTGCGAAGCGTTTTGATTTGCCGGGAAAACACATCGCAGTACAGGCGAAGCAGCACCAGCCTGGTGCTATGCCGTGCCTCATCTTCTTTCATGAAAAGCCGCCGGCTGACCTCCGTCTGACCATCAAAACAGAGCCCCGGATAGATATAGCCCTGCAGGGCGCCACCGGCGCCGGACACCGCGAGGGCGGCAGGCGTTTGCCCGAACTGGTCCGGGGTAATGTTTTTTTGTTCCCAGCGGGCCTTAAGCTCGGCTATTTGTCCGGGACTGAAGACTTCAGCCTGCCCCGCCGCTCCATCTTTGATCTCGCTGAAATCCCGGGTCACGGTGACAATTTTTCCCTGCCCGTCCAGCAGGCAGAAACGAAACTTCAGATGGGGCGGCAGATCGGACAAAGGCCAGTCACGACCGGAAATCCGCAGCCTGAAGGAATCATCGATCACCTGCTCCATGGCCCGGTACAATGATCCACGGCCAAAAGGCAGATCCCGGACAATCTCCGCCGCTGTCTGGGGAATGGGAACCAGTTGTTTACGCAGAGACTTGGGAAGACCCTTGAGCAGAAAAACAACTTTTTCCGCAAGCATGCCTGGAACGAGCCACTCAAAAAGCTCCTGACCCAGATGCGGCGCCAGGCTCAAAGGAATTGTGACAGTCACTCCGTCGTCTTCCTCTCCCGGCGCAAACCGATATGACAACGGCAGCTCAAACTCGCCTGCGATCAGGAAAAGGGGAAATTGCTCCAGAGCCGCGGCCTCGGGAAGTTCCTGACGGATATCATCAATGGTCATGATGAGCCGGTCCTGGGCGCCGGGATTTTTCAACCACTGATTCAGGCTTCTCTGATCGCGAACCTCCGGAGCAAGACGCTCCTCATAGAACCGAAGGAGAGTATACTCATCGGCCATGATGGTGCGCAGGCGCAGCCGATCCTCCATGTCCTGAAGCTTTGCGACCAACGCCGCATTTGCGGCAAGGAATGGATACTCGCCTTTCAATTCCCCCTCAATCAGGGCGGACTGAATAAAAATCTCCCGGGCCTCCTCCGGCTTGATCAGGCCATAATTGACTTTCCGTCTCGGCACGATGACCAGCCCGAACAGGCTGACTTTTTCAAAGGCTACCACCTGGCCCCGCCCCTTTTCCCAGTGCGGCTCCGAATATGATGAACGACACAGCTCCCCGGCCAGTGGCTCGATCCACTCCGGCTCGATTCCGGCAACAGTCCGGGCGTACAGGCGGGAGGTTTCCACCATCTCCGCTGCCATGAGCCAGTCTCCTGTCTTGCCGTACTGGCTTGAGCCGGGGAAGATCATGACTTCCTTTCCTCCTCCGGTCTGGTAAAGATTTTTCTCTTTTTTCACCGCGATATTTCTGAGGTTGCCGCTGAGAATCGCCCGATGGATGGCGTCCGGCGTGGCGGGCTGGGTATTCAAACTGAAACCGGGCTCTTCGGCAAGCACCTGACATATCTGCTCGTGGATGTCGCGCCATTCCCGCATCCGAAGGAAGGAAAGATAATGGCCGGCGCAGAATTTCCGCATTCTGGAAAGGCTTTGCAGTTTGTCAAAGGTGGCATGGTACGCATCCCAAAGCGCCAGATAAAAAAGGAAATCCGAGGGCGCCTTGACAAACCGGGCGTGGGCCGCATCCGCCGCTGCCTCCTTGTCCGCCGGACGGACCCGCGGATCCTGGATACTTAAGCCCGCGGCAATAACCGTCACTTCCCGCAGAGCATTCTGGTCACGGGCCTCAATGATCATCCGGGATATCCTCGGGTCAAGAGGCAGACGGGCCATGAGCCTGCCATGCGCGGTGAGCCGTCTCTTTCGATCCAGGGCGCCAAGCTCGACGAGCAGTTCATACCCATCCTGAATAGCCCGCCCCGAAGGCGGATCGAGAAACGGGAAACGGGCCGGGTCGCCCAGCCGAAGACTGGTCATCCGCAAGATGACCTCGGCCAGATTGGTGCGCAGAATTTCAGGCGGCGTGTATTCCGGGCGGTTACGGTAATCCTCCTCGGAGTAGAGGCGAACGCAGATTCCCGGCCCCACCCTGCCGCAGCGCCCCTTGCGCTGGTCGCAACTTGCCTGGGAAACCGGGACGATGGGCAGCTTGCTGGTCCGTGCCCGGACATTATAGCTGGCCATCCGGGCCAACCCGGTATCGACCACATATCGGATGCCGGGCACGGTGATGGACGTTTCGGCCACGTTGGTGGCAACCACTATCTTCCGACCTTTAACCGGCTGAAAGATTTTTTTCTGATCGCCCGGCGAGAGCCTGCCGAACAGGGGCAGCACCACAGGGGCTTGGCCGCCCCCCCGTTTATCAAGGCGCACGGTAAGAGCCTCAACGGTTTCCAGAATATCCCGCTCACTGGGCATGAAAACCAGAATGTCCCCTGGCCCTTCGTTCCGGCACAGATCGCAGACAGCCTGAACAGCCTGATCCACATAACTCTGCTCCCCTTCCTCCTCCTTTTCCGGGTCAAGGGGCTGATAGCGCACCTCAACCGGGAAGGTCCGGCCCGAAACCTCTATCACCGGAGCATTGCCGAAATGTTTGGCAAACCGGGACGTGTCGATGGTGGCTGAAGTGATCAGCACAGACAGGTCAGGGCGACGGTTCAGGAGCTGCTTGAGCAGACCGAGAAGGAAATCGATATTCAGACTACGCTCATGCGCCTCGTCGATGATGATCGTATCGTAGGCGGAAAGATTGCGATCATGATGCGCTTCGGCAAGCAAAATACCGTCGGTCATGAATTTAAGACGGGTATTGCGGGTGGTCTGGTCCTTGAAGCGGATCTTGTAGCCCACCAGAGAAGCTGATTCGCCAAGTTCCTCGGCGACCCGTTCGGCCACGGCAATGGCGGCGATGCGGCGCGGCTGGGTGCATCCGATACGTTTACGGATGCCCCGTCCGGCCTCAAGGCACATCTTGGGGAGCTGGGTGGTTTTTCCGGAACCGGTATCTCCGGCAATGATCACCACCTGGCCGGCGCGAATCGCCTGAACGATCTCCAGGCGATGGGCCACGATGGGCAACCCGTCGGGATAGCGCATATGCATTATATCGTTACCTGTCACCGAGGTGTGTTCCTTAGGCGTTGATACTGCCGAATTTCCGCACCGGGCAATGGATTGGCATGCATTCGGCGAGGCTCGGGCAGCATGCCCGAAGAGATATTTTTATTCTTTTCTTCAAGAAGAATGCTGAACAGTCCGAAAATAAAGTAGAATTTTTAAAATTCCGAAAGTACAATACTCTCCAGTCGTGTAAAAAAGCACAGGGGCTTGATATCCAAATTTCCGCAATAATACAAATTTTCTTCTAAAAACGCAGAAAAGAACACGATAGATCAGAAAAACAAAAAAACATCGGAAACAGAATGACAGGCTTATGCAGCCAAACCCGCTATCTGGCGAGGAAGAGAGGACAAGGAGGAAAAGGATGACGGAAGAAATGGGAAACGTTAACACTGCCATTGAAGCATCACAAAAAACCGTTGTCTCCCGCGAAAAGGAGACCGGCGAGGATGCCGAACGCCCCAAGGGCCCGGTGGGCCTCGATATCGGCACAAGTCACATCGTCATGGCCCAGAACAAGGGCAAGAACATCCACACAACCAAGCAGCTGAACGCTTTTTTCACCATCCCCTACTCGAAATTCACCAAAAAGATCCTGGTGGACAACGAGGTGACCTTTTTTGAAAAGGGCGACATGTTTTACATCCTCGGCTATTCGGCCGAGAACTTCGCAAACATGTTCAACACCAACACCCGCCGCACCATGGAAAAAGGTTTGCTCTCCGCCCGTGAGGACGAAGGCATCAATGTCCTCCAGGCCATCATCGGCACTCTGATCAAACGGCCCAAGAACCCCGGCGAGGTCATCTGCTTCAGCATGCCCGGCACCCCGATTGACAGCGGCCAGTCCGTGGTCTACCACGAATCCATCATCAAAATGTACCTGGCCACTCTGGGCTACAACCCGATTTCCATCAACGAGGGTCTGGCCACGGTCATGGCCGAGCTGGCGGAAGACAACTTCACCGGCATCGGCATCAGCATGGGCGGCGGCATGTGCAACATCTGCCTGGCCTATCTTTCCGTACCGGTCATCACCTACAGCATTCAGAAAGGCGGCGACTACATCGACCAGATGGTCGGCATTTCGGTTGGCGAACCTGCCACCAAGGTCAAAACCATCAAGGAAAGCACCTTCCGGCTGGCCAAGCCTGCAAAGAATCGGATAGAGACCGCTCTGCACATCTATTATGATGACCTGATCCACACCCTGCTGCACAGCCTGCAGGACGTGCTGCACTCTTCCGACAAGATTCCGAAGATCGCCAAGCCCATCCCCATTGTGCTGGCAGGCGGTACCGCCATGCCGACCGGCTTCAAGGATCATTTCGAGAAAGCACTGAAGGAATTCAACCTGCCCATCGAGATTTCCGAGGTCAGGATTGCGGAAGATCCTCTCAACACCACGGCCAAAGGCGCCATGGTCATGGCGCTTTCCGAAGAAATCTAATATCCGGGATACAACGGAATGAAAAAAGGGCGTGGCCGATCGGCCACGCCCTTTTTTATGCCAAACGCAATCCCAGGCAAAAAACGGCGGTGATCCCGACTCCCCGACAAACAGGAGCCCCACACCGCCATCTTCGAGGGAACCTCTCTATAAGACTGCGCCCTCCCGAGAAAGCCGGACCTCCAACTGCTTGCCCTTCCTGACCTCAAAATGCTGTTCACCGATCTTTCGATCCTGATAAAAAAACTGGAGCGTCCAGGTGCCGTAGATCTGCATTTTTTCCGTGAGGGTGAGCGCCTCCACCAGTCGCTGCATGTACTTGACCTGCTGAGTAGATGAGCGGATCAATTTCCCATCCGGCCCATACCATTGGACAACCAGAGGCAGCGTTTGATCCACCGGGAGAAAATTCACCGAATACAGGGCGCCCAAAGTCGCCCCAACCTTTCCGGTAATATTATTCGGCCCTCCGGCAAACATCTGGAGCTTTTTCATCTTCAGTTCAACGGCGCTGATATTTTCATAGGCGGCGCTCAGTTCGGAAATCTGCTGAAACGGCTGCTGCACCATGCCGGCGCCCTCGACCTGCAATGCCCATATCTTGACCGGACGGGAAGGTGCTGCCTGCTCATCCGCGCCCTTGTCCCTGTTTCCGGCCACAACGGTTTCAACGGTGCGCGGCACCCTTCCCTTGCCCAGGCTGCTCTCTGGGCCAGGAGGAGTAAATCCTTTGGCAGTGTTGATTTTTTTGGCTCTTTTGATGTTTTTCACATTCTGCATGGTGGCTTTGGTAAGGTCGGCGCCTTCCAGATTAGCCCGGTTCAGATCGGCGTCATTCAAATTGGCATTGATCAAGGTAGCGTTGGACAGGTCTGCATCGGTGAGATCCGCCCAACGCAGATCGCCATTCTTGAGATTGGCCCCTGCAAGCACGGCATTGGTGAGGTCGGCGTTGGCCAGATCCACGTTGGCCAGATCCGCATTGCTCAGGTTGGCGTCAATCAGGTTGGCGTTTCGCAGGTCAAGACTGGTAAGCTTCGCATCGCTTAGAACCGTATCGCGCAGATTCTTAAGATCGAAATGTTTGGCCGCGGTCAGGTTGATCCCGGACAGATTCGCGCCCTTGAGATCGGCATTGCTGAAATTGGCATTGGTCAATTCCGCATTGCTGAGATCCGCTCTGTTCAGATAGGCATGACTCAGTTTCGCCCTGGTAAGGTCCGCGCCCTGCAGGTTGGCATTATTCAAATTCGCGCCGCTGAAATCGACTGTGTTCAGCTTGGCCTTGCGCAGATCGGCACCGGTAAGGTTGGTCCTGGCCATGATGGTTCGCACGCCGAAATCAACCCCGGACAGGCGGGCGCCGGTCAGGTTGGCCTCGGTCAGATCGACCCGTCCCATAATGGCTTTTTCGCAATTTGCTTCGGTCAGATTCGCCTGCTGGAAATTCGCCCCGGAAAAATCGCCGGCTGCCAGAGTAGCCTTGGTGAGATTGGCCCCTGAGAAATTAGCATCCTCGCCGGTCACTCCGCTGAGTACCGCGCCGTTCAGGTTGGCGTGGCTGAAAACAGCGTCATCCAGCTTGGCATTGCCCAGATTTGCTGCGCCCAGGCTGGCCTCGGACAAATTCGCCCCGTCGAGATTCACGCCGCGCATATCCGCACCGTCGAGGTTTGCCCTGATCAAATTTGCCTTGACCAGGGAAATTCCCGGCAAATTCATGCGTCGCAGGTCCACCTCATTGAGAATGGCGCCGGAAAGATTGATCCCCTGCAGGATAGCCGTGGTGAGATTGGCATTGCCGATCTTCGCGTCACTCAGGTTTGCCGAGGAAAAATTGGTTTTCGTGAAAGTCGCTCCGGAAAAATCCGCGCCGCGCGCATCGCTTTCGGTGCAATCCGTTTCAAGCAGCAGAACACCCGTAAGAATCGCCGACTGGAGATCGGCCCCGCGGAGATTGCTCCTGGAAAGATCGGCATCGGTCAGATTTGCCCCTCCCAGCCTTGCCTGCGAAAGATCGGCTTTGCCGAGTCTGGCTCCAACCAGAATAGCGCCACGGAGGTCGGCTTCGCGAAGATCGGCGCTCAGCAGATTTGCCTGACTGAAATTGACCCCTCGCAGATCGGTATCACGGAGGTTCGCTCCTTCGAAATTGGCATTCTGGAAATTCAGCCCCCGCAGATTCTTACCGGCAAAATTGGAGCCGTGAAAATCCTTGCCCGCAAACCGGGGAGTATCGACAGCACCAGTTGCCACGGGAGATGCGTCATTTGCTCGCGGTTGCATTTCCGGAGAAAGGGCGACAGGTGCTGAGGCGGGCACAGTAGAAAACCGGGGCAATCCTCTGCCGCCGTGCTTGAGAAAAAGATACCCGCCCCCTCCCGCCAGGGCGAAAACCATAACAGCGGCAATCGCCAATCCGAACCTGGCGAAGAAAGGCTTCCTGCCTTGGGATTGACCACCAGGCCGGATATGGGTTTTTTCCGATCGGCACTGCGGACAGGGCGCCTTTCTGCCGACATAGGACGATGGCACCATCTTCTGAAATCCACAGGTGCTGCAGGCGAAAACAGCCTGGACGGAATCGCTTGCCGGGGCCGATTTTTTCCCCACGACAACGGTGTGCCTGCATTTCGGACATGGCACAGATTTTCCGGCATGGCGGTCTTCGACTTCGACAGAATATCTGCATTTATCGCAGTAAAAAATCATCCGACACCCTCAAGAAAATCAAAAAACAAACGGTTATCCCACAGTTACCGTTCACAGGGCAAGGCAAAAGCACATGCGGTCACAGCCACGCTGAAGACGGGAAGTCCAGACTTGTCGAACCCGGCCTGCGGCAGCTGCTACACCATTCATCGACAATAAACCGAAAACACTTCATACATTTGTTCAACTCGCAAAAAACCGCAGTCACGCGGTCGTTGTTTTGCCGCGCTTTGCTCCCGTCTTACAGGCTGCGATCTGTATCTCTTTGTACGAGCCATCATAAATTTCAACAGGACAAAGAGCAGTGCTGTAAAAATAAATCAGATGGAGTATTATACCATTTTACCTGGTGGGGTGACAGAGTCTTGCCGACTCAAAAATAGAATCCTCCTGAAGACACTGTACTGTGCGGCATGGACCTGTGTTGTTTCCCTATTTTACTACCCGTACCCATTGATCGCCGCCAGGGGACAAGGCATCACCCCGAGGCAGAATTCGAGGCCATAATTTTTCGTGGAAAAACCTAAGCAACCAAAATCGCCTCAACCGGAAAACAAATCCGACGCCCAGGAGAAGCCGAAGGTCTTCGACCCCAGGGAACAGGCCATCAAATACAAGGCCTACCGCCATATTTTCTCGGATAAGGATGTCAAGAAAGGGCTTGATGAAAAGGCCATCATCCGCAAGATCAAAAAAAGCAAAAGTCTGAGCGGACGCTACCGCCAGTATCTGGAAATGCGGGATGACAACACCCGCAGCAGCCAGACATATCCCTGGCAGAATCCATTCAACCGTTGCCTGTTCTGGTCCGCCTACTGGATTCCGCGTTTCCTGAAATGGGGCACCCTGCTTTCTCTTGCTCTCTTCATTCTCAACTATATTCCCGGGCCCACCCAGCATATCATCGAAGTGCTCATTGCCCGTTCCATTTATGATACCGCTCCTGTCGAGCGGTTGCCAGACGACCTGGAAACCTATGCCCACTCCGCCGACATCAAAGACAGCCGGGGCGCCATCATCAAATCCTACGGGAAACGCAAAGTTACCCAGCAACTCCCCGCCTCGGCCCAAAAGGCTCTGCTGGCCTGTGAGGATCATTATTTCCTGCCCCATCCCGGCAACAGCTGGTATGAAAACCTTTTCCTGATCCATCCCGGCGTCAGCTGGCTGAATCTGGTAGGCGCGGTGAAAGACACCCTTCAGGGCGATCCCCGCGGGGCCAGCACCATTGTCATGCAGAACGCCAAGAAGATCCTGGGCAACGAAAAGCGAACCATCGCCAACAAACTGGAAGAAATCATCATCGCCTACATGATGGTGGCCAAATTCGGCAAGGAAAAGAACCTCAATTTTTACATCAACACCGTTCCGGTCGGCGCTAATATTTACGGCTTTCCCGCCGCTGCCACCAATTACTTCAAAAAAGACCTGGCTGCCCTCAACATGCAGCAACTGGTGACCATCGGCTCCTTCATCCCGAACCACAACCGCCAGGTAGCCTTTTACGAGATTGTCAACGGCAAGAACTTCTCTGATCTGTCTCCAGCCCTGCAAGGCCATGCCAAAAGCGCCATCAACAAGGTTAATCTCGCCCTGACCCATCTCTGGAAGCGCAAGGAAATACCAGACGACCAGTACCGGAGCTGGCTGCTGAGCGATGAAGAATCCATCCGCCGCATCGGCTTCCGGGATTTCCGCTCTCCATTGTATGGCGAGGAGGAGTGGACCTCCTGGAACGTCATCAAGGAAATCTCTTCACGCAGTTACACCATCAATGGCCGAGAAATCACCGGTTCCCAGCTCCTGCTGGACGAAAAGGGCGCTGTTTCCATCGAAACCGGCACCGACCTGGCCCTGGTCGAAAAAATGAAGGAAATCATCGGCGAATTCCTGCAGAGCGCCTATTTCAAAGAAATCCTTTCAAGCAGCAACCAGAATACCTGGCTGCGCGACAAGGAGCGCTACACCTCGCGAGGCCTCACCCCGCCCTACACCGACTTCAACAGCTTTCTCGAATACCTGCAGCACAATATCAATGTTGGCATCCTTGCCGTCAACCAGAAGGGCGAAATTGTCGCCTATGTGGGCGGCAAAGAGTTTCTCCAAACCAAAAATTTCCAAACCGACGAGGAAGAGGACGAAGCGCCGGATCCCAGTGAAACCGGCGCGGTGGACAGCGGAAGTAAAAACTCCAGCCAAAAAGCCGTGATCATCGATATCATGAACACCAAGGCGAAGATCACGCCTTCGTCCACCATGAAACCGATCATCGCCTACTACGCCATGGTGGCCAACAATATCAAAATGAGCGACCGCTTTGCCGACAAACCCATTGAATACAAGTATGTGGCTAGCGACGGCAGGCAGACCTGGCTCCCTCGCAACTGGTACAACTACGACGGTGCACACCCCATGGGCAAGGAATACAATCTGCTGGAAGCGCAGGTTATTTCCGTCAACACCATTTTCGCCAGACTCTACACCAACCCCCTGCTCCGCAACGCCATGCTCCAGGGTTTTGACCAGGTCGGCCTTGACTACAGCAAGGAAGACGCAAAATACTGGCCCTTCGGCATCGGCTCCTCTGCGGTTTCGGTGCAGCAGTGGCTCGGCATCTACAACGCCTTCCTTGACGGCCAGTACCGTGACCCCTCCTTCGTGCGCCGAATTCAGATAAACGGCAAGACGGTGTACGACCGCGATCAGGACGAACAGTTCGCCAACATCCCCCTCTTCGACTCGAAAAAGGAACGGGAAGCCGAAATGAACGCCCTGTACGAGATCTGTAATCGCGGCACCGGCTCAGCCATGAAAACGGAATTCAAGCACCACAAGAATCTGGTTTCAGGCAAAACCGGCACAGCGCCCATGAACAAGTCCGCCCTGTTCATCAGCCACTTCAATCCTTACCGAGACCGACAGAAACATCAGGACAAGACCATCACCATGCTTATCTCCGTTACCACCAATACCGGTGGGTTCAAAAGCGTGGGCACCTCCGGCAACGCCCCGGCCAAGATTGCCGGCCGCATCTACAATCATCTCTTCCAGCAGGAACTGCAGGGAATGATGGATAAAAACATCGACAAGGCAAAACGCGAGGACAACCATTTCCGCAACAACCAGGTGTATTGGGCCAACGTCAACCGATACATGGACACCCTGCTCACCGGAAAATGCGGCAACAGCCTCATCTCCGACAGCATTATCGGGGTTGACGACTACGGGGAGGCCCTGGTGCAGATTCTGAACAGCAACACCAAGATATACACGGGGCGGGACGATGTATTCTCCCAGCTGGTTCAATATTATTGCGATCAGGAAAAGATGGTCAGGATGGACTCAGCTCCGGCAAACTGAAAAATCAGCGCTCCGATCGACCGAGAGAACAACGCCCCGCTTTACAAACCCTGCCGGGCGTGGCATATTGGCACAGTTTTATTCACACATACATCCACCCTCAGATGAGAGGCTTTATATGCCCAAGATAGGAAGAAATGACCTGTGTTTCTGCGGCAGCGGCAGGAAATTCAAAAAATGCTGCCTGGGCAACCGCGCCACCGCACCGGCCAGGCCCGCAATACCTTCGGTAAAAGCCGAAGTCGAAAAAATCCAGGAAAGCGCTGCCGCCAAAAAAGGCGCGGTTCTGGCTCTGGGAGTTTTCGTTCTGTTCTCCACCACCAGCGGCGATGCCTGGCTCCTGGAAGTAACGGATATGGACGCCATCCAGGTTGCCCAGGGCGGTGAAAAAATAGCGGTTCAGATCGAGGAAAATCCGGAGACCATCGAAATCAACTGGACCCACAAATTCGATGTCAAAAACAAGAAGTTTATCCTCACCTCCTACAAGGACAAGAGTGAAGAGATCCGTGAAGATTATCCGGTCCACACCATCCTTTCCACCGTGAAAAAAATCCGCAGCCGGATACCCCCCGAGTTGATCAGCACCATTCACCTGGATAATGACGAAGAGACCCTGGCGCAGGCAGGCTGAAGCCGGAGTGTCCGCAACAGATTGCGGGAACACCTTCCAGAAACGACATGAAGCACGAGCCGGGAATTTTCTCGTCCCGTGCTTTTTTTTATAGTTCATACGGCAACGCACCGCCGCGAAGGGGCCCTTTCAAAACACCATGAGCTATCTGATTGTCTGCACCGCGGCTCTTGCAGTCGCAGGCCTGACCCTCTTCTCCGGTTTCGGCCTGGGAACCCTCCTGATGCCGGTGTTCGCCCTGTTTTTTCCGGTGGAGGTGGCAGTGGCGGCCACGGCCATGGTGCATCTTGCCAACAATCTCTTCAAGGCGACCTTGTTCGGCAGACAGGCGGATTATACAATCGTTATCCGGTTCGCGATGCCCGCCGCGCTTGCTGCCATGCTGGGCGCGCTGCTGCTCAACCACCTCAGCGGCATGGCGCCGATTGCCAGTTATAGCCTGGGCACGCGGCTTTTTACCATCACCTGGCTCAAAACTTCAATCGGGTTGCTGATCATGGGTTTTTCCGTGGCCGAATTATGGCCCGGGCTGAAAAAATTATCATTCCCGCCACGGTTCATCCCCCTCGGAGGGATCATTTCCGGTTTTTTCGGTGGATTGTCCGGGCATCAGGGGGCGTTGCGCACCGCGTTTCTACTCCGGGCCGGATTAGGCAAAGAAGCGCTCATCGGCACCATGATCCTCTCGGCCATTGTCGTGGATATCAGTCGGATGCTGATATATGGAACGACATTTTTTGCGCGTGATTATGCGGTGATGCAGGCAAAAGGCGGCTTCGGCCTTGTCGCGGCGGGCACAGCAGCGGCCTTTCTGGGCACCTTCACTGCTTCACGTTTTTTGAAGAAAATGACTCTCCATGCGGTGCAGACCCTGGTGGGCGCTCTGCTTCTGCTGCTGGCTCTGGCACTGGGAACGGGTCTACTGTAAAGGAGCGAACACCCATGAATATACTCAGACTGCTGCCCGTGATTATCAGCATGCTGCTGCTCGGCGCCCATTTCTACCGGGGCGGACATCTTCTGCTTGCAGCCGGTGCCCTGCTTTCCCTCGGGCTGCTCTGCATCCGACGTCCCCCTGCAGTATGGCTGATGCAAGCGCTTCTCGGCGCAGGCACGGCAGAATGGATCAGCACCGCAGTCCGCCTTGCCCTGTTCCGCCAGGCCCAGGGGCTCCCCTGGCAACGCCTGGCTGTCATCCTCGGGATGGTTGCCCTCTTCACCCTTTTCTCCACCCTGGTTTTCAGGACAGCCGCGCTCAAGGAGCGGTATACCCTGCTTCCCCGGAAACCCTGATTATCAGGCGAAGCTGACAACTCTCCCCGACTGCTGATCCATTTTCCTCTGGACAAAGATTAAGAAAAGTCTTAAATTGTACCTGCAACATAAAACCGTCTCAATGATCCGTTTTTTTTTGCCAGGAGGACGCCATGCCCATATATGAATACCGCTGCCAGGAATGCAAGAACCTGTTTGAAACCATTCTCACCTCGGCAGACGCTTCAGCCGAAGTGACTTGCCCCGCATGCTCCAGCAGCATGGTTAAAAAAACCATCTCCGCCTCGAGCTTCCGTATATCCTCCGGCTCAAGCTCAATCCCATCCGGGGCGCTATCGGGCTGCTCCACGAAATCAGGTTTTTCCTGAGCCTGATGACGATGCGGCCGGTCCGGCTGCACTAAAAAACCCGTTTCTCCCCGGCTGTCGCCCCCACTCTTCCGACTCAGTAATAGACACGGAATGCACAAGCGAGGGTGGTTGGGGCAAACCCGAATTCAGAGCCGATAAAGTTGTTCTCTGAATGATCGCCCCTGGGAATTGAAAAGGTGACAGCCAGTTCCGCTTCATCGGAAAGCGAGTACACCCCGTTGAGGCTCAACAACTGGGAATGATCACTCCAATTGGCAAGTATCAGCACCTGCCCGGTCAGCAACGGAGAGAACTCGTAGCTTGCCCCTAAGGCAGTATAGTCCCGCCCCGTATATCCCTGGCGCAGACTGCCTGAGGCCAAAGCAAGGCCCAAGGCTTCGGCGGACCCGTATCCCTGCCCATGATGAAATTGTTCAAGCCGCAGCTCAAGACTATCGGCAAAACGATGCTCGATCCCGAAGCTCACCTCGGCTCCGCCTGATCCCCCGTCTTGTTCCGGGGCCGCGTAATGGGCCTCCGCCCGAACACCCAGCCACTCGAAAAACTCGCCCTGCAGCGATCCGCCGGTTATCCGATGATCGCGCACCGTCCCTCCCAGAAAGCCCCATTCCCAATCGTTACGGTTGACGACAAATCTGGCCAGCAAGGAATTCCGGCTCCAGTCGGGCCGGTTGCGCCACCCGGCGTCCGCTAAGTTCTCGGGCGAATACCCCAGTACTCCGATGACGCTCAACTGGGCGAGATTTCCAAGCCGCACCTCAACCCGTCCGCTGTCCACCCCTGGTTTATAGGTCCGAAAAAAGGTTTGCGCCGCAAAAGGAGCAAAGAAATCATTGGGGCTGAAATACATGGTGGTGGCCAGATTCACCGGCTGCCTTCCGACGCTCCACTCGATGTTCTCCCGGACAAAATGGAAAGCGGCGGTATCCACGCTCAGGCTGGCCTCTGAGTTGCCGCTTTCATGCTGCTGCCAGGAAAAGAGGCCGCTGCGCTCAGCGCCACCCTGACCTGCGCCAGGAACCGGAGTGTTGGTGGTGCGGATATTTTGCAGAACATTCAAATCAAACCGTGCATTCTCCCGATATTTCGCCGTGGCCAGAAGCCGCTGGTCGACATCCCAGAGCAGGTCTTCTCTGCTGTCATACAGGTATGATGCTTTTGGATTACGGGTATAGGCGCCACCAAGACTGGTGAAACCCCGCAGCCCCACGGATGCTTCCTCGGACTGCCACTGGCCGAACGCAAGTGCTGCGCCTGGGGAAAAAAGCACCCCCAGAAAAGCCACCACCCTCAGAAAGCCCCCCTTTTTCACCCGCGCACCTCATCGTGCACCAGCCGGCCGTCCCGAAGATGAATCAGCCTCCTGGCCCGATCCATTACTCGCTGATCATGGGTGGAGAAAAGGAAGGTTATCCCCTGCTCCCGGTTAAGCCGCACCATGAGATCAAGAATCGCGTCCGCCGTGGCCGAATCGACATTGGCTGTGGGTTCGTCCGCCAGAACAATGGCTGGCCGGGAAACAATGGCCCTGGCAATGGCGATTCGCTGCTGCTGTCCGCCGGAAAGCTCGTCGGGCCTGCGCGCCGCCAGCTCGCCCATGCCGACCTCCCCCAGCACCGCCATGACCCGCTGCCGCCGTTCTGCAATGGGAATGTTCTGCAGGGCCAGGACAAACTCTGCATTTTCAAAGGCGGTCAGTACCGGATTCAGGTTGTAGGACTGGAAAACAAAACCGATGCGGTCCCGCCGCAGCTTGGCCAGAGCACTGCGTCCAAGTTCGGCAAGATCGCGTCCTTCAAGGCGCACCGTGCCGAGGGATGGTTCATCAAGGGCGCCGATCAGATTCAGGATCGTTGTTTTCCCGGAGCCGGACGGCCCGCAGAGCACACTGAATTCACCGGCCTGAATATGTATGGAAAACTCCGTCACAGCATTGACCTGCACCTTGCCCTGCTGATAGATCCTGCTGACATTTTCAAGCTGCACAAGCGGGGTGTTGTTCATGATCTGCCCTTTTTTTCACTGTTCAAGCCTGACAATTATCCTAACCTTGCTTGAGATTCTCAACCGGCGGGGTTTTCCCCGCCTTAAAAGCCGGAAAAATACCTGCCGCAAGCGTCAGGGAAAACACCGCGCCGCCGATCCACATGGCGCTTTCCCTGTAAAGCCGGAATTTCATGACCGGATCAATGAGAACCCCGCCGGCACTGTAATCCTCCCCTATCTGCCTGCTGAAATCAATGCCGATCCCGGCCATGTACAGAAACCAGGGCGTGGTGATAACCACCCCCAGCGCCAGCCCCAGGAGCGCCAACCAGCAGGACTCCAGCAGCACAAGCCGCACCACCTGCCCCGGCATCATGCCCAGCGCCATCATGATCCCGAATTCACGCCGCCTTTCCATGACGCTCATCAGCAATGTATTCGTGATCCCGGCGGCGATAACCAGCCCCACCAGAAACTGGAGCAGATAGTTGAACAAGCGATCCACGGCAATGAGCCCGGCGAGATCCGGCTGGCTCTGCTGCCAGCGAAGAATGGCGATGTCCGGCCTCCCTGCCCAGATTCCGGCAAACACGCCCTGTAAAGCGGAGGCCTCCCGGTGATCATCGAGAAAAACCGCAACCAGGGAAGCAGCCTTGGGTTCATAGCCGAGCGCACCACGCACCAGTTCCAGAGGCAAAAGCACCAGCGCCCCGTCGACAGAATCGTCACCGGTTTTGAAGATGCCGCTTACCCGGCTGAGTTCGCTGATCAGATCCCCATTCTTGTCCGTAAGGGTAAAAATCAGTTTCTTTCCCAGCCGCAGATTCAGTTTTTCCGCCATCTTCGCCCCGACCACAACCCCATGTTCCTCGTCTGCGGTAAAACACCGCCCATCGACAAGGGTACGCAGGAATATATTATATGCCGGGGTTTCCTGATCCGGATCAATGGCGATAAATGTGCCGCCCACGCTTTTGGCGCCGCTGGCAAACATGGCCTGCCCCATGATGCGGATCCGGGCCGCGGTTACCCCGGAAGCCTGCAGAAGGTGTTGACGGATATCTTCCGCATCACGCAAGCGCTTGTCCATGGTCGGTGTGTCCTGGTACTCCGGATGCTCAACGCTCAGATGTCCCAGTCCCATGATCGCGCCGGTATTGATCATGTTGGTATAGGCATAGTCGCCGGAAGCCGTGAAGGTCACCGAGAGCAAGACGCCGAAGGCCACGGAAAAAGCGGTGATAAGAGTCCTCCGCTTGTTGCGCATCAGGTTTCGCCATGCCATGGTGCCAAGTTGCATCAATGCCCCCTTCAGCGATGGTAGATGGCGGAAAGCGGCTTGAGCAGCGCCGCCTTGAGTGCAGGATAGAGAATGGCCAGCCCCGCCACCAGATACAGAAAGAGAATGGGCAGCACCACGCTGTTGACGGTGACCACGCAATACCATCTCGCATCAAAGGCGATGCCGGCAATGGTCGAAGAGGATTGGACAAAGCGGGAAAAATCGATGGGATGACGGCCGAAATAAAGGGCAAGGGGAAGTCCCGCCCCAAGGGCCAGCGCAGCAGCCACAGTGACCTGGAGCATGCTTTCCACCACAATCATGGCAAAAATCCCCCAGGGGGAGAACCCCAGCGCCTTCATCACCCCGAACTCGGGAATCCGTTCAAAAATGCTCATCAACAGGGCATTGAGGGTAAGGATGCCGACGGCGGCATAGGTGATGAGCAGCATGATCACAAGCGAGATGTCGCTCATGTTGAAAAGCCGGGCCAGCACCGGCTGCAACTGACGCCAGTTGCGCACCTCATAGCCGGGCAGCAAATTTGCCAGTCGGCTGGTGGCAATGTCCAACTCTTCGCCGGCCACCCCTCGCTTGACCACGATTGCATGCACCCCGTGCGGCACGATCATCAATCTGCGGAACGTGGCGGAGGTCATGAAAAAACCGCTGCGATCCACCCCCTGGGCCACCGACTGCAGTATCCCCCGCACCCGGAAAAGTTCGTTGGCTGTGGAGCCGTCAGCGCCCTGGGCGACCACCACCACCTCGTCGCCAACTTTCAGGGCGAGAATGCGGGCCAGCTTGCGGCCGACCACCACCCCCCCATGATCCTGCTCGTCAAGCCACTGACCCTGCCAGACGTGCTGGTCAAGGGAAGTGACCAGCTTCTCGCGGGCCAGATCCACCCCGCGCAGCTCTACGCCGCTTGAAGCATTGCCTGCGGCAACCAGGCCGCTCGCGTAGAGGCGGGGGGAGGCGACAAAGCCATTCTCTTTGAGCCTGGCAAGCACGTGCTCTTCATCGCCAATACTTTTGTACAGATCCGGATCATCCCGAAACCCCCTAACATGGACCTGAAACTCGCCCAGATCCATGCCCACTGCATTTTTTTCCATGGCGGCCAGCCACCCTTCCAGGAGACTGGCATAGAAAATCATGATCGCGCAGGCAAAGGCCATGGCCCCCACGGTGATCCAGGTGCGGGTCCTGGCCCGGTTGAAATTTCTCAGGGCAAAGGAAACAATCTGCACGTTTCACTCTCCTAAAAAGAAATATCCTCTTAGCGGCGGCGCAACTCCAGCAGGGAAAAAAGCGATTCCGGCAGGTCCAGATCGAACCGCAGATCCTCGTACACCAGCTCCGTGTATTCCCCGGGCTTGTCCGTGGGCACGACCTTGAGAACCGCAGGCAGAAGCTTGCCCCCCATCTTTTTGACCTCGCTGAAATAGATGGTGCGAGCCAGAACGTTGTCCTCGTCGTAGTAGGCCGCAAGAAGTGGCAGATGGCCCTGGGCCGTAACAGTCATGACGATCCTGCCCCAGACCACGGCGGCATAGCGGTGGGGCAGCAGGGTGAATTCGATGATGTCCCTGGTGTCCCTGTTCCCCCGAAAGGTAATTCTTGGGTCGTAGTCCTCGGAAAGGCGCGACTCCTTGACCAGATCGTCGTTGGTGAAATGACTGCCCATCCACGAACTCATCATCATGCCGGAGGTGAGGCGAATAGTGCGATCGGTCCGGGGAAGATAGGTATACATGGTGTTGCCGGTTTTCAGGCTGGCGGTGTCCTTTTCCTTAAGCGGCGAGACGATGCGGACCAGGGATTTCTCCTTGCCCTGGGACCAGATCTCCATGCGCATGGTCCGGGTGTAGTTGGCGGTTTTCACCTGCATGCGCACCAGGCCCTGGGAGCTGGAAGCGCGCCAGAGATCGTCGATCTCCAGCAGAATGGCGCGGGCTTCCTGTTCTTCCGGGGATGGAGCGGAAAAGGCTGTTCCTGCTGATCCCCAGAAAAGAGTGCTTGCCCCCAGCAGAGCCAGGACTATGCGAACAGGAGAGGATATCAGGCTCACAAGAGGGTTCCCGTGTAGTTGAATGTGCTGAGCCTTCGCCCCCCGCGCCCCGGCTGACCGGACTGACGGAAAACAGCGATCAGTTCGTCGGGACGCGGGCGCATGTGGGAGAGATCAACCACTGCAAAAGCGACGCCCCGGGCGGCAAGCTCTGTGCTGTGCGGCACAAGGGAGAATGGCTGATCGGCCACGGCCACTGTCTGCCCCCAGCACTGTTTGAGAACAATCACCTCCCCTTTGGGGCTGATCAGGGGCTGATCGTATTTGAAAAAAGAGGAGTCCAGCCGGGCAGTGAAGAGCGGGGGCAGGCCATAGATGGTCATGCCCATTGGCAGCGCATTTTTATGGCTGAGGACATCGAACAGATTCTGCCGGTCCGTCTCAATGGCAAGCTGAACGTTGTTAAGCCCAAGGCCGGCCAGAGCCTGAACGCTCATGCTGTTCAAGACATTGAGGGTATAGTCGCCAAAAAGAAGCATTCGCTCCGCCGGAGCCTGTTTTGGCCGTCTTTTTTTTCCGCCGGCCGGCTGGCTCCGCCCTTCCGGCTCACATGCATCCTCTACCGCCGCCTCAAAGAGCAGACGCTGACCGATGTGACCGATCTGCCATGCATTATAGCCGCTGCTTCGCAGACGCAAAATGGATTCCCGGTAAAATTCGAGATCATCTTCCAGAATCACCGGAGGCAGAGCCCAGATCAACCGCCGCCGATAGGGAGTCAATCGTTTCTGCTGCCGGGAATACTGGGCGGCGGTATGACGGGACAGGGTGATGACCAGTCGCGAAGGCGGCGTGGGCAACTGCACTTTCAGCGAATCAAAATCATCGATCTTGAGCCACCATTCCAGAGGCAACTGGACCTGGGGCACGGACCGGCGGCCTTGCGCCTGAACATGGGTCTGGCCATGCCCCAGTGCCTGACGCTGAGGGCGAGGCGGAACCTGGCCCCGGGCGGTGCGCACCTCGCGGGTTTTGGCCGCGCTCGGCCGATTGACCGGCTGGCCAAGGAAATGAGCGATTTGAGCGATCTTGCGGGGATCAACCAGATTGGCCACCTTCTTGCTGAACAGCCCCGGCTGGATGTTCTTCCTGGCTGATTGCTGGCGGCGCTCCCCGAGATCCACCTTATAGAGGCTGTCGCCCCATTTCGCGCCCGGCGGCAGATCCAGTTGCACCCTGCTGCCCGCCTTGGCCTTTTCCAGAGCCACCTTGCCCTGCCAAAATCCCTTGAGAGTGAACCCCTGCCGGTCGCCCGATCCTTCCTGATGAATCCGAAGACGGTCGCCGAGGTTGAGGGATTCTTTCAAGGTTATCTGGGCGCGATTGGCGGTGACCTTCTCGATTTTGCCCAAAAACAGCCCGACATTGCCGGAATGCTGCGGGGCAATGATATCCGCCGGTTGCGCCTTTTTGAAATATCCGAGCGAGGATTTGCGCCCCATGGCCTGATCCAGCAGATCTTTGGCCTCGGCCAGCACCTCCGGGACAGCCGGATTATCAAGGGCCAGCCTGTAGGCCTTGATCACCGAAGCCACATACTGGGGGCTGCGCATCCGCCCTTCTATCTTGAGCGAACTGACCCCGGCCTGGCGCAATTGAGGAATCAGATCAATTGCGGCCAGATCGTTCATGGAAAAAAGATATCCTGCCGGAGCCCCGGAACCACGGCCTTTTCCGCCCCAGGTATAACGCCTGCGGCAGGGCTGGACGCATCGGCCCCGCAACCCGCTTTTTCCGCCAAGATAGCTGCTGAACAGGCATAAGCCGGAATACGCGAAACACAGCGCCCCGTGTACAAACACCTCAAGCTCCACCGGACACTGGGCATGGATTTTTGAGATCTCACCAAGGGTCATCTCACGGGCCAGAACCACCCGCTGAAAACCCATCTCGGCAAACTGCCGAACATTGAGGGAGTTGTGCGCGCCCATGAGCGTGCTGGCATGCAACCGCAGAGAGGGAAAGAATTTACGCGCCAGATAGGAGATGCCGAGGTCCTGGATGATGAGGGCGTCGGCCTTGAGCGCTTCAAGCGCGGCAAGTTCCTCCACCGCCTTGCCGATCTCCTCCTCCTTCATCAGGCTGTTCATGGCCAGATACACTCTGACCTTGTTCTTGTGGGCATGGTCGATCATGGCCGCTACTTCGGCCAGGGTGAAGTGTCGGGCCAAAGCTCTGGCGTTAAAGGCCGGGGCTCCGATGTATATAGCGTCGGCACCGCTCTCCACCGCCGCCTCAAAAGCCTCGATGGTGCCGGCCGGGGCAAGCAGTTCCATGTTTCGTGCAGGTTGTTTTTCCATGGGGTTACTGTACCAGATTACGATCCGATCCGCCTCCGGCAAAATGAACCGGCACTCAAGCTTTTTCCGGCCATACCGACACTGCACCAGTCTCTTTTGCACTTCTGATTACCATCGTACTTCAGCCGGCACGCAGGTGCCATGCGTCAACCAATTGATTGTCACGGTTTTGCATCAAAAACTCACTTGCGAACAAGTCATTCCGGAGAAAAACGGCTGAAGCTGAACGGTAATCAGGTTTGCAATTGACATGACCGCCGGGATTCCCCATGATGGTGGAAGTTCATGATGGTGACGGCTCTACAAGATCACAGGAACAGGGGAATATAAATGAAACGGCTCACAATGGGATTATGCGCTCTGATTATCACCTGCTTGCTGGCCGGCTGCGCCACGACCACCGGCACAACACCTCCGGATAAACGCAAGGCCATACTTTCCATGCGGGATGAGGTTCTGGCCGATCTGTACAAGATCCGCCCCCAGGCAAAGGGGGAAATTGCCAAGGCTCCAGGGTATGCGGTGTTCAACAATGCCGATATCAATGTGATTTTTGTCAGTGTCGGCGGCGGCCACGGGGTGGTCACCGACACCAAATCCGGCAAACCGGTTTTCATGAAGATGGGCGCGGCCGGGGTGGGATTAGGGCTTGGCGTTAAGGATTTTCGGGCGGTGTTTATTTTCCATGACCGGGCTGTCATGACACAATTCATCAACAGCGGCTGGGAATTCGGAGGACATGCCGATGCCGCGGCAAAAGCCAGCGATAAAGGCGCGGCCGTGGGCGGCGAGGCCCTGTTGAGCGGCATAACCATATATCAGTTAACGCAAAGCGGGCTGGCGCTTCAAGCCACGGTCAAGGGAACCAAATACTGGAAGGATGACGAGTTGAATTGAGCAGGAGAGCAAGATTGATATATCTGAAACAACCGCCCTTCGACAGGCTCAGGGCGAACGGTGTTGACGGCGAAGAGCATTACATTAAAGATCATTAATGTGCCGTTCGTGCTGAGCCTGTCGAAGCACCTGGATAAAGCACGTTCCGAATTATTACGACCCCACCATAATCAGGGAACCTGCCTCTCGCCGAACAACGCCGTGCCCACCCGCACCAGAGTCGCGCCTTCTTCGATGGCCACCTCGAAATCACCGGACATCCCCATGGAGAGTTCCACCGGATCTCCTTTGCCGAGAAGCCCCTGGGCGGCCAGCTCTTCCCCAAGCATGCGGAGCTGCCGGAAGCAGCCTCGGCTCTCCTCTGGATCATCGACAAAAGGCGGCATGGTCATAAGGCCCTGCACACGCAGGTGCGGAAATTGCTGCAGATCGCGGCAGAGCTGCGCGGCTTGGTGCGGTGCAACTCCGGCTTTCTGCGCCTCCCCGCCCACGTTGACCTGAACCAGAACAGGCATGGTCTTGCCCAACTCGGCGAGTCTGGCGTCCAGCGCTCTGGCAAGCTTGATCCGGTCGATGGTTTCGATGCAGTCAAAGATCTCCGCTGCAACCCGGGCCTTGTTGGATTGCAGATGTCCGATGCAATGCCATACCACACCTTGACCAAGGGCTAAAACCTTATCCTGCGCCTCCTGCAGATAGTTTTCGCCAAAAAGCAGCTGGCCCGCTTCCTTCGCTTCCCGAATCGCCGGAAGTGACTGGTGCTTGCTGACCGCCACCAGCCGCACGGAACGGGGATCGCGTCCAGCCCGTTTTGCTGCGGCAATCATCCTGGCCCGGATAGTATCGATATTCTCCGCCACCGTCCCCATCATCGTCCCTCAAGATTGAACAGACGCACAGCATTCATTGTGGTCTGCCGGGCCACCTCTTCAAGCGGAATGCCTTTGAGCTCAGCCACTTTCTGCGCGGTAAAAAGCAGCAAGCGGGGCTCGTTTCTTTTTCCGCGGTACGGCGCCGGGGCGAGAAATGGCCCGTCCGTCTCAAGCACCAGCGAGCTGAGCGGAATCTCGCGCACAGCCTCCTGAAGCATCTCAGCCTTGGCAAAGGTTACCACCCCGGGAATGGAAATATCAAATCCCAGGGCAAGAACCCGCCTGGCAAAAGCGGCATCACCGGAGAAGCAGTGCATCACCCCTCCGGCAGGAAACGGACCGGCAGCTTCAAGCATTTCCATGATATCGTCATGGGCCTCACGGTCATGAACAACCAGGGGCAGCCGCAATTTCCGGGCAAGTTCGACCTGCCTGCCGCAATGCTCCTTCTGCAGGGCAATTGGCGCGTAATTTTTTACATAGTCGAGGCCGATCTCCCCATACGCCACTACTTTTGGATGACGACACAAGTCTTCTAATTCCGCGTAATCCGCCTCGCCAAGATCCGCGACATTATGCGGATGGACTCCCACCGTGGCATAGATGCCCTCGCATTTTTCAGCCAGGGAAATGGCCCTGCGCGAGCTTTCCAGATCGATGCCAACGGTGATGATCCGGGTGACTCCCGCCTTCATGGCCCGATCCAGCAACGCATCGTAGTCAGCCTGATACGCCGACATATCGAGATGACAATGGGTATCGATCAGCGCTGCTCCGTTAGCGACCACCGGCAGGGGAATCTCTTTTTTCGGGGTTGTTTTTTCCATGCACCTCTCCATGGCCGCACCTTCTACCAGTTTTTTATTTCTTACGCAATACGGCCATGCTCCGGAAACCGTTTGACAAACCTTTCCTTCACCGACTATAATTTTCTTGAAATTTCATGGTGTTCCAAACACTTATCCACTATTACCCATTTCAATGCAAACTGCTCTCAGCGCTCATGCCTTTGCCGATTCTCGACGCCATCGAACAACGACGCAGTATCCGTGAGTTCACCGACCAGACGGTGGGTATCGCATTGCTCCACGAAATTATCCAAGCAGGGGTCTGGGCGCCTTCGGGCCTGAACAATCAACCCTGGCGATTTGTCATTGTTACGGATGCGACAATCCGCGCCCGTTTGGCCGAACAGACCCATTATGGCCATATTGTTCTCGGCGCTCCGGCCCTGATCGGTGTGTATCTGGAAAAAGAGGCCATGTATGACGCGCTTAAAGACGCCCAGTCAGCCGGGGCCTGCATCCAGAACATGCTGCTGGCAGCCGAAGCCCTGGGCCTTGGCGCCGTCTGGCTCGGCCAGATTCTCAAAAACAAAGAGACTGTCGGCCGGATTTTGGAACTGAGCGAAAATCTTGACCTGATGGCGGTCATCGCCCTCGGCCACCCGAGCCGGCGCGATCAGCAGTCGCACAGAAAACCATTGGCGGAATTCATCGTCAAAGAGTTATAACCGAATTGTATTCCACACCATTACCCAGGAGGCCCTCCATGACCATGCCATGCAAACCGCTTCGCACCGTGTTTTTGTCCACTTTTTTCGCGCTTGCCAGTCTTGTCGCCTTAAGCGGCTGCGCCGAACTGGGTCTGGGCGGCAGCAGCGACCCGGGCCTTGCCCCGGATCCCTTTGCGACTTCTACCATGGATACTCCGCCCTATCGCGCCAATGAATTTTCCGACCTGCTGCTCCCCAGCGAACTTTCCTGGGATCGGGAAAAAAGCATGCTCGTCCGTACCGACTCCTTTGCCGGCGGGGTTTTGCAATACTCCGGCCGGGTCGACATCTCCTCCCTGTCTGATTTTTTCTCAAACAACATGCCTAAAAACGGCTGGAAGCTTGCCGGGTCGGCCAAGTACAAAAATATCCTCCTCGCCTTTGTCAAGCCGAACAAGACCTGCACCATTCTCTTGAGCGAGGACAAGCTGCTCATGAAGACGAATGTCTCGATCTATGTCGCGGAAGACACCTCCGCGGGAAAATCCGGCACCATGCAGCAGTCCAACCCCTTCGGCTCGGGAATGTAAGGACCCGGGCGGCGCGAATTCCATGCCTTTACTAACCGACAAAAAAATTCTTCTCGGGATTACCGGAAGCATCGCCGCCTATAAGGTCGCGGACTGGGTTCGCGCCCTGCGCCGCGAGGGGTGCCGGGTTACCGTGGTCATGACCGATTCCGCCTGCCGGTTCATCAGCCCTCTGACCATGGCGGCGCTATCCGGCAATCCGGTGCATACCTCCATGTTCGCTGCCGAAGCGCCGGAAACCATCCCGCACATCAATCTGGCCAGGGATAATGACCTGCTGGTCATCGCACCGGCTTCGGCCCAGACCATCGGTCGTTTGGCCCATGGCCTGGCCGACGATCTGCTCGCCACCATTGCCCTGGCTTCCGCAAAGCCGATCCTGGTCTGCCCGGCCATGAACAGCGTGATGTTTCAAAATCCGGCCACCCAGGCAAACCTAGCAACCATCGCATCTTACGGATACAGGGTGATTGAGCCCGGCTGCGGGAAAATGGCCTGCGACGAGGAAGGCCCCGGCCGGTTGACGGAATGGGAAAACGTTCGCCATGCCATTCTCACGGCCGTTGCCCCCCAGAACCTTGGCGGCGAAAACGTGCTCATCACCGCAGGCCCCACCAGGGAAGCCTTTGACCCGGTTCGTTTCCTGAGCAATCCCTCCACCGGCAAGATGGGGTATGCCCTTGCCGCAACAGCCAGACAGCGGGGGGCAACAGTGACCCTGATCAGCGGCCCGACCGACCTTGCCCCCCCGCCTGGAGTCGAATACATTCAAGTCACCTCCGCTGACGAAATGCGGAGGGAGGTCATGAACCGCATCAAAACGGCAACCATTGTCGTCAAGTCTGCCGCTGTTTCCGACTACAGACCCAGCAAAATCATGCCCCATAAAGTAAAAAAAGGAGAGGCAGCGCTCTCTTTGCCGCTGGTTGCCAACCCGGACATTCTCAAGGAGTTGGGAAAACTCAAGGAACATTCAGCGAAGTTCCCCCTGCTTGTCGGTTTTGCCGCGGAAAGTCGCGATCATCTCGTGGAAGGAGTCAGAAAACTCAAGGAAAAAAATCTGGATCTGATCGTGGTGAACGATATCAGAGGAACGGAAACCGGGTTTGGCTCGGAAACCAACAAAGTCACGATACTGGACCGCAATGGCGCGCAGGAAGACGTGCCGCTGCTCAGCAAGGAAGAAACCGCCCACCGGATATGGGATGCGGTGATCAGGGCAATGGCGGCCAGGAACTGTTTTCATCCGGGCCGGCAACCCTCGCCCCGGATGAAAACCCCATCGAAAAAGCAAAAGCTATAACGCCGGCGGCCCCACCACATCGCCCCGGCGTACCTCATGGCCGCTCCGTTTGGTCACCACGGCGGCAGCGGTTTTCGCCGCAACACGCAGGATCATGATTTCTCCTAAGTTCCTGCCCTCGGCCGGATCCTTCCCTGCCACGGACAACAGGTCCCCTGGCACAAGCCCTTGATCCGCACCGATATTCAGATACAGGACATCACCGGGTCCGGCAAGCTGACGCATGAAATGAAACGCAACCACCGCCCCTTTCACCGCAGCCATCCCCGGCTGAGGCGGACGGGCGGAAATCGTTGCCACCCCGGGAACCTGTCCCAGAAGATCATCGGTTCTCACTTCGGTAAAAGCGCGCCGGACAACAGCCTCTTGCCTGGATGCATCCGAAGCGACCACCTCGATAATGCCGATATCCGCCAGCAGATGTCCGGGGCTTCTGCCGAAATAGGAGAGGGCTTCGACCTTGCCCAGATCCCGGTATACCCCGAACTGCTGCCCAACCGGCGCCCCGGGCGCGGAAATCAGAATGATCTCGCCGAGAGCCGCTCCCTGCCAGCCCTGGTCGCTTCCCAGCACCCGGCCTTCTCTGGGAATGTCGCTGGTCACCATGCCGATGCCCTCGGTGGAATGCATTCCCGGCATATTCGTTTGGCCGGCCCCTCTCTGTTCAGCAGCCAGGGCAGGATCCTTTTTCACAAGGATGACCGGAAGCGGTTCGGACGTGGAAGCACGCCCGGCTCTTGCAAGAGCGGATGAATCAGACTCCGTCGGGGCAGCAACAGCTACAGCGGCGACGGGCGGTTCCACGACCGGCTCACCCTGCGCGACCGGAATCCTGACGATCTGGCCCGGCATGATCCGATGGGGATTGGCTATTTCCGGATTCACTTTCCAGATTTTCGGCCACTGCAGAGGATTATTGAGATATTCCCCGCTCAAATCCCAGAGAGTGTCTCCTTTCTGCACCGCATGACCGGTCGTATTTTCCGCCAGTATTTCCCCTGCAGCAAAAATTCCGCAGGCAGACGCGACAATCACCGTTGTAACGACAAGTTTTTTCATAAGAATGCTCCTCTCGAACCGGATACCATGAACTGAAGACGCCCTGGCACGGAATTGCCGGGCCAGTAGTATCATCTACGCAAGGTTTCTGAAAATTGTCAAGACGATGCGCCGTCTGCGCCGTAATATTTTAACCGGCGGACGCCTACATCCTGATGGACGGCGGGGTAAAAAAGCGCAGTCGCAAGGCATTGGAAACCACGGAAACCGAACTCATGGCCATGGCCCCGCCCGCGATCATGGGATTCAAGGTGGGCCCGCCAAAAAGAAAAAGAACCCCGGCAGCCACCGGAATACCGATAATATTGTAGATAAAGGCCCAGAATAGATTCTGCTTGATATTGCGCATGGTGGCGCGGCTCAGGGAAAGCGCGTCAAGCAGGCCGGAGAGATGGCCTTTCATCAGGACGATATCCCCGGACTCGATGGCAACATCGATACCGGTGCCCATGGCAATACCGACATCCGCCTTGGCCAGGGCCGGGGCATCGTTGATGCCGTCACCCACCATGGCGACCCGGAACCCCTCGGCCTGCAGATCAGCCACTTTATCAACCTTCTGGTCCGGCAGCACCTGGGCGAACACCTCGGTGATACCAGCCTGGTCCGCGATGGCTCTGGCCGTAATCTCATTATCGCCGGTGAGCATGAATATCTTGACCCCCATTCTTTGCAGCGCGGCGATGGTCGCGGGCACCTCCGGTTTCAGACGATCGGCAATGGCAAGAAGCGCGACAAGCTTGCCGTCCGCCGCACAGTACAGCGCTGTCTTCCCCGCCCCGGAATAGCCATTGGCGATCTGCTCAACCGCCACGCCCAATCCGGCAACTTCCTGCTCAACCATGAACTCACGGTTGCCAAGCAGTATATCCTGACCCCGCACCGTGGCCCGGATGCCCCTGCCGGTAACAGCCTCGAAATGCGATGGTTCAGCCAGAGACAACCCCTTTTCCCGAGCAGCGTTGACAATGGCCTCTCCCAGAGGATGTTCCGAGCCGCTCTCGGCGCTGGCCACCAGAGACAGGATCTGAGTACCGTCGATATCTGATGACACAGCCTGCACGTCGGTCAGTTCCGGGCGGCCATGGGTCAGGGTGCCGGTCTTGTCAAAAACCACCGCGTCAATTTTTTGCGCCATTTCCAGGGCCTCGCCGCTTTTCACCAGCACGCCCAACTGGGCTCCGCGCCCGGTCCCCACCATGATCGAGGTCGGGGTGGCCAAGCCCATTGCGCACGGGCAGGCAATAACCAGCACCGCGATGAAAATTCGCAGGGCAAAGGAAAAGTCGGCCTGTCCGATGAAATACCAGGACAATCCCGCAACAATGGCAAAAACAATGACCGTGGGCACGAAATACAGGCTGATGCGGTCCGCCAGATTGGCGATGGGCGCCTTGGAGCCCTGGGCCTCACGGACCATGGTGATGATCCGGGCAAGCACTGTGTCCTGCCCTACCTTCTCGGCCCGGACCTGCAACAACCCGTTCTTGTTCAAAGTGGCGCCCACCACGGGATCGCCGACTTCCTTTGAAACCGGCAGGGATTCGCCGGTGAGCATGGACTCATCCACACTGGAGCGCCCCTTGACCACCGAACCGTCCACCGGGATGCGTTCGCCCGGCTTGACCAGCAGGATATCGCCCTTCTCGATTTCAGCCACCGGAATCTTTTTTTGCGCCTCTGTTTCAGGCACCAGCAGGGTCGCCTCCTCCGGGCTCAAGGCCATGAGCTGACGGATGGCGTCGGAGGTGCGCACCTTGGAACGGGTCTCCAGATACTTTCCAAGGGAAACCAAAGCGATGAGCACCCCGGCCGACTCGAAATACAGATCCATCACCCTGGCCATGGTATCTATGCCCAGACCAATCTCTATCAGATTCCAGGAGGAGTAGACAAAAGCGGCGCCTGTGCCGATGGCGATGAGCGAATCCATGTTGGGTGCGCCGCGCCACAGAGCCGGAAAACCCAGCAGATAAAAATGACGGCCCGACCACATGATGGGCAGGACCAGAAAAAACTGCACGGCCGCAAAGGTAAACGGCGACTGGTGCGGGGCTAAAAACGAAGGCAACGGCAAGCCGAGCATCTCACCCATGGAGAGAACAAGCAGCACGATGGCGAATGCAAAAGCCGGATAGAGACGCTTTGCCATGGCAGCAAGCCTGGCAACCGCCTCCTCCTGCTGCCGCTCAAAATCAGTCCCCCCAGCCGGACCGGCAGCCTTGGCCTTGAAACCAAGCCGCTCAATCCCCTCCCTGATCTGCCGCTGGCTGACAACCTCCGGGTCGAAAACCACCATTGCCGACTCCGTGGCCAGGTTCACCTGCATGCTCTCCACGCCTTCCATCCCGCCCACAACCTTTTCTATCCGAGCGGCGCAGGAAGCGCAGGTCATGCCACCGATGGCCAGAGCCAGTTTCGTTTCCTTGTCAGGCAGCACCAGCTCAAAACCAAGCCCTTTGACGATACCCCCAATATCTGCAAGACTGAGCCGTTCTGTTTCCCACTCCACCTCCATGCTCTCGGCGGCAAGATTCACCGCGACCGCACGAATACCCTCGGTGTTGCCAAGAACTTTCTCGATGCGTGTGGAACACGAAGCACAATGCATCCCCCGTATGGCGACCCTTTGCTTTTCGGTTAACATGTGTGACTTGCTCCGGTGTTGATTGTTTTTTCGGTTCACTGTAAATTGCATGCAACTATGATGGATTCGTAACAATTGCCTTGCAGCAGGGCTCTCCTGAACCTGCCGAAGGAATCAGAACGAACGGACTTTTCTCGACGTCGTCATATTCCGCTCGTGCTGAGCCTGTCGAAGCACCTGTTTGAAACACATTCAAAGTTATTAAAAACTCATGACTGTAAAAAATATTGCAGTCAATAATATTTTAGCTTTTACTATAATTCTTCACAAACAACAATCCATCCAAAGGAGTTCCCCATGCCAACCATACACATCAAAGGAATGAGCTGCGGTCACTGCGTGGCCTCTGTCACCTCGGCGCTCAACGCCATCGACGGCCTCAACGAGGTGAATGTCTCACTTGAAAAGAAGGAAGCCACTTTCAACCAGAGCAAGGATGTACCCTTGGCTGCCATCAAAAAAGCCATCGACGCCATCGGTTTCGAAGTGGTGGACTAAAAAGAATCGCGCCGTTCCGAAGAGGATCGGCGCAGTAAAAAACTACAGCACCAGCACCACAGCGGGATGCGCCTTAAAGGCAAGGTGCTGGGCTTCGCGGTCCTCCGCGCTGACCACGACAAGTTCCACGTCCAGACAGAGATACTTGCCGCCACTGCTGGAGTTGGAAAGGGTTACCAGACACTCCCGAGCCTGCACAACCTCGGCGATGGCCGCCTGCAACTCCTCCTGCTCCCTGCCGATAAGCTTGTACACCCACGAGCAGGGGTATGTCAGTTCAAGCTTCTGTTTGCAATCATTCAACAACACGACCAGCCTCCGTATTTCTTTCACATTTGCCCATAGCTGAAACAACGATACACCATAATACCAGACCAAACATCCAACGCCAACAGCAGGCAAACACCTGGCGGCCGCAAAACCGAAAAACACCCCTTTTTGTCTTAAAAAAACCATGCTAACTTGGCTTAAATCTGTATAATTGATATATCCAATCAAGATTTTCGCCTTAGATCAAGTCACCCGGGGGGGGCGTCATGAGACAATTACAATTAGTCGTTATTGTATTAGTTGCCCTGCACTTCTCCCTTACCCAAGCCATAGCTGCGGAAGAACCGCCCGCCTCTTTCTCCGTGGGAAAAGAGTATTTTGATCAGGGCAAATTCGAAGAGGCATACACAGAGCTTCACAAGGCATTCCTCCAGGACCCGGGCAACCCACAACTCAACTTCCAACTTGGCCGGGCTGCTTTTGAAACCGGCCGATTTGAAGAAGCGATCATGGCCTATGAACGGATTCTCATTGCCGACCCGAATGCGGCACGGGTCAAACTAGAACTGGCCAGGGCTCACCTGCAACTTGGCTCTCGGGAAGTGGCAAGACAGTACTTCAAGGAAGTGCTCGCCACCAACCCTCCAGAACAGGTTTGGAAAAACATCGAAAAATTTCTTGCAGCCATTGAGGCCTCCGAAAAAAAACATTTTGTCAACGGCACCTTCACCCTTGGTCATGCCTGGGATGACAACGCCCGTTCCGCTCCGGTAAGCAGCCAGATCTCCGCCGGACTTTTCGAATTTCAGCTTACCGGACCAAGCGCAACTCCCCAGAGCGACCAGATCAACAACGCCACTCTGGTCCTCAACCACATCTATAAAAACGAAGAAAACCCTTTTGTCTGGAAAACTGCGGCAACCTCGTACAATGCTCTGTATCAAAGCCTGTATGATCTTGACGTGAATTATCTGGGCCTTGCCACCGGTCCGGTTTTCCAGAATAACGACTACATCTGGGATGTGCAGGCGCTCGGCTCATCGATTGATGTCGAGCATGATCGCTATCAGAGCTCCTTCGGGGCAGCCTCGAGCCTGACGTACTTTTTCTCAAAAAAGATCATGGGCGCCGTTTCGCTCAAAGCTGAGGAAAAAAATAATTACGTTGACCCTGAACGCGACGCATTCAATTTCATGATTTCCGTCGGACCTGTTCTGGTCGTCGACTACAATCGTTTGAGCCTGCTTTTTAGCAAGGAGACAGAAAACGCCGACAATGCGATAAACAGCTACGACCGCTTCGGCTGGAAACTCCGTTACGACCGGAGCCTGCCATACGAATTTGCCGTTTTTGCCGGACTCGGCTACACCATGACAGATTATGATGCCCCGATTCCGCTCTTTTCCCTCTCTCGCAACGATGAGGTCCAGGAGCTGACCGCAGGAATATCCCGTTTGATCTGGCAGGATCCCGCCAAAAACCAAGCGCTCATCATGCAGTTGGGTCATACCTATACCAATTCTGATTCCAACATTGACCTGTACACCTACAGAAAAAATGTAACCGAACTCAACCTCACCGTAAGTTTTTAAAAGCCGTTACGAATAGCCATTGCCCCGCCTTTCCTTGCGGCTTCATATTCTGTTCATGATATCTCAATGTTGCCGTTGTTTTTTGAACAAAGGCTCAAGCAGTGAGGGTCACCATGAAAAAGTCAGCCTTCATCCCAATCATCGCCCTGCTTCTCCTGTTCTGTATTATCACGCCAAATTCCACAGCTTTGGCCGAATCGCAAGCAGTAGCCACGGTGGTTGCCCTCCGGGGTACGGCGGTGGCCCAGAACAAGGATGGCGCAAGCCGCAATCTGAGCCTCAAGAGCCAGCTTTTTCAGGAAGATGTGCTAAAAACCGGAAACAACGGCAAACTGCAGATCATGTTCACGGACAACAGCATTATCAGCCTGAGCCGCGACAGTGAAATGAAAATCGCCGAATACCGTTGGCAGCCCGGGCAAAAAAACGGTGTTCTTAAGACCCAGGTCAAGGAAGGCACCTTCCGGGTCATGGGCGGGGCGCTGGCCAAAGATTCCCCCCAGAACTTCAAAACCGAAACCCCCACAGCCACCATCGGCATCCGGGGGTCCATGTATGCATTCAAATCCACCCAGGAGTCCCTTTCCGTTGTTTTTCAGGGCGGCAAGGGCATTGAGGTTTTCAATGATCACGGAAAAGTTTCCATCACCATCCCAGGCTTCGGAACCAGGGTTGTCTTAAATGCCCCGCCTGAGCCACCGGTTAAATTCACGGAGCAGCAGATCAATGACCTGAACACCGAAACCAACGGAAACGGCGAAAATGGCAACGGCACCAATGGGGATGGAACCGGAGGTGATGGGGGCGGCACAGGCTCAGGAACCGAAAGCAGCGAGGGAGATACGGGAATCACAGACCCCCCCGCTCCACCCCCTCCCACAGTGCCGCCCAAACCGGTTGTGCCGCCGGTCAATGAGTTTCCTGGCGGACAGGGCAGCATCCTCACCCCACCCCCGCCCCCACCAACCGACGGCGTTTTTTTCTATGATGGCGTGCTGGGCGGAGTCTCAAGGAACCCAACCACAGATGAAATTTACGACACCTTTACCAACACCCTCTCTTTGGGGGTAAACTGGCACAACCGCAGAATGCTCGGAGTAGCGTATGACAGTGAGAAAGAAAACCCTGTTTTCTTTTTCGGTTCGGTGACCGGCGCCACCATCACGGATTTCACAATTTTTGGCGGTGACGAACTCACCACAAACCATGATCCGGGGTTTATCACAGGAACCGGCATTGGCATTTTCACCGGTTCCACCTATGGCCTCTTCAGCTTTGCTGCATCGGGAAAAACATACTACATACAAAACTCCGATCTCCATGATAACTGGCTTGCGGCCGGCGGCGGCCAGAAGGTGTCAACCGATGTGCCCTCTGCTCCCACTGGATCGTCCGACTGGACAGGCTTTGTAACCGGTCTCAGCGCACTGATGCCGGATCCTGCCTCCGACCCATACCCGAACCTGTACACCAGCCCTGTTGGCATATATCAAAGTGGTCTGGGCGGTATCACCATAACGCTGGACAAAGATGTAGGCACCATCAGCGGCGAGATGACCCCGGGCAACGATATCTCGGGAAATGGGTTCTCCACGCTCTCTTATTTACAGGTCGGAGGAAACACAACCAACTCTGTCTATGTTCGCGATGATCTCATGGCCGCCTTGATTGGCGGCTGTGTGGATGATTGCTTCCCTTCAACATTAAAAACCCATGGCAATGCCATGGTTACTGCTGACCCGAAGGATCAGTTTTCCAGCTATGTTACCTGGGGTTACTGGGAGATCGCTTACGCCGATGGAGGTACTGACCGCATCATGGCGCCTTCTTCTTCCCTGTGGATTGCCGGCAGCAACCCAACCAACAATACGGTTATCACAACCGGTTTCACGGGAACCTACAGTGGTGACGCTGTCGGCACGAAGATGGATGCCACCGGCACAACCTCGCTAAAAGGCACCTGTGACCTCACTGCCAATTTTAATGCCGGAGCCAACTACCAGCTTACGGGCAACATTACCTTGCCGGGAATAACCTTTACTATAACCAACCCAAGCAGCATCATTACAGCCACCCCCAGCTCAAACTCCTTTACAGCCGCAATAACCGCTGCAAATGGATACAGTGGCGGGATAAAAGGCGCTTTCTTCGGCTCTGCCGCCGAGGCTGTGGGGGGCAACTTTTTCTCAACCAACGGAACAACCTCGTATCTTGGAATATTCGGAGGGAACAAGACGAGTGGATCGCTGGCTGCAAATTAACTATAAACACATTCTGACGCACATTGTTCCTTAACCAATCCCCATTCATGATCGGCTGCTGGCGCCCCTTGCAGCCAATCTTTTTTTCGCCCTTTCTCGATAAAACTCCCCCTCCAGAAACCCTAACAACCAGCGGGCCAAAACTCTACAGATCACGTTTTCCGAGCATTCTGTATAATTGAGCCTGTCATCTCCCACGTTCAAATGCGTAAGCCGAAACAGTTAATTCATATGTTACAGGACCAGAAATCCGCCTTATTTCAGCTTGTGTTCGGATTATCTCCGAAAAAGTAATGCCAACGTGTCGTTATCCTGTATATTTTAAAGTGTATAATCGTAATGTTCAACCGCCGTAACGAAACATCCGGCCTGCACTTTGCCATGTCGATACGGCCCCACATGCCGATTACGTATAAGCCATGCTGTTGTTTGTGGACAACGGCTTGAGCAGCAAGGACATCATGAAAAAAACTGCTTCCTACACGACCAGCTTCCTGCTCCTCCTGTTATGCTTGTCGGCTTCTTTCTCCACCGCCTGGGCCGAATCACAGGCAGTGGCCACGGTGGTTGCCCTCCGGGGTGCGGCGGTGGCCCAAGACAAGAGCGGAGCCAGCCGAAACCTGAGTCTCAAGAGTCAGCTTTACCAGGAAGATATCTTGAAAACCGGGAGCAACGCCAAGCTGCAGATCATGTTCACCGACAACAGCATCATCAGCATGGGCCGCGCCAGCGAAATGAAGATCGCCGAATACCGATGGCAGTCGGAGCAAAAAGACGGCGCCCTCACAATGCAGGTAAAGGAAGGACTTTTTCGAGTTATGGGCGGTGCGATTGCCAAGGATGCCCCCCAGAACTTCAAAACCGAAACCCCCACCTCCACCATCGGCATCCGTGGCTCCATGTATGCCTTCAAATCCACCCAGGACTCCCTTTCCGTTGTCTTCCAGGGAGGCAGAGGCATAGAGGTCTTCAACGAACTGGGCAAGGTGATCATCACCATCCCGGGCTTCGGCACCACTGTTGCCTTGAACGCCCCGCCAGCGCCACCGGTAAAATTTACGGAACAGCAGATCAATGATCTGAACAGTGGAACCAACGGAAACGGTAACAATGGCGAGCAACCTGCTGCCAGCGGGGAAGGCGGCGGAGAGCAGCCTGATGCTGCGCCTGTTGCCGAGGGAGAAACGGAGGCAGTGGCCGCACCCGAACCACAACCCCTGCCACCGCCAGTTCCTGTTCCTCCGCCACCTAAGCCTGACCCCCGCGACAGGGATATTACATTCACCACGCCTCCAGCCCCGCCAAGCGACGGTATCTTCGCTTTTGCTGGAGGCCTGGGCGGAACCTCAACAAAGACAGACGGTTCCACGGAAAGCTTTTCCAACATTCTCCAGATGGGGGTGAACTGGCACAACCACAGAATCTTCGGGATTGCCTATGATGATTCGGCTGATAAAAACAAACCGGTTTTCTTCTTCGGCACGGTGAACGGCACAACCGTTTCCGACATCAAAATTTTTGGTTCGGATTACGATGACACTTTCCCTCATGACGAGGACGGCTTTATCAGCGGCAACGGCACCGGCCTCTTTTCGGGCAGCGCCTTTGATTTTTTCAGCTTCAACGCTACGGGCAACTCCTATCTTACCAAAGGGTCGCCCACCCAGACCGCGCTTGATTCCTGGACAGTTGCCGGCGGGGGCCAGCAGGTGGTTGGCGCAATGACACCCACGGCACCAAAAGGCACGGAAACCTGGGAAGGATTCGTGGTGGCTGTAAGCGAGAACATGAATGATCGCCCAAACGGCCGCCACCTTTTGTTCAACACGACTCCGGACAAGCTTTCTCTTACGATTAATAAAGATAATGGCACCATCAACGGCACCATGGATGCCGATGTTATTATAGGTGGAGGCAGCGCAATCACCGGCATGACCGTGGGTGGTTCCTATGGCTCCGTGTACCTCAACGACCAGTACATGGCCGCCTTGCTGGGTGGGTCCAACCTTGCCGTAAAGCAGTACGGCAATTACTTGGTCGTCGCAGACCAGGCAAAACAGCTCTCCACCTATTTCACCTGGGGCTACTGGGAAGTCGCTTACGAAGAATCTTCCCAACAGCGCCAGATCCGTGTGCCCGAATCCATGTGGCTGGCAGGAAAACCTTCGACGAATTCAGTGATCAATACAAGTTTCAGCGGCACTTATACTGGCAAGGCCTTCGGCACCATGATCGATACGACCACTCCCACCCTGATTTCGCAAGTGAGAGGATCCATGAATCTCACGGCCGACTTTACCTCCACCCCCAGCATCACCGGCAGCATCAATCTCATTACGGATGTCGCCAACAATACCACCACCAGCTTAGCCATAAGCGGCGGATCCTTTTCATCAGGCGCTTCCAACAGCTTCAATGCCACTCTCACAGGCGGCTCCATCCAGGGCGCCTTTTATGGAACCTATGCCGAGGCCGTGGGCGGCAATTTTTACAGCCTGACCGGAGGAAAACAGTACATCGGCATCTTCGGAGGCAACAAGTAAGAACATGGCCAACAGCTACGACACGGTATAATGATCATTCCCCGGATCAAATCGTTTTTCTCCCTTTCCCCATTCAAGGTCGGCTGTCTGGTTACCCTGGCAGCCGTCCTGCTGTTCGCTTCCTTTGGCCTTCAGAAACCGGATATCCTGAAAACCCTGGACAACCGGCTCACCGACACCATGTACCGCTGGAGGGGCACGATCACACCAACCCAGCCCATCGTTATTGTCGATATCGATGAAAAAAGCCTGCGGGCCATCGGCCAATGGCCCTGGCCGCGCGACACCGTGGCGCGGATGATTCATAACCTGAACGGTGGCGGGGCAAAAGTTATCGGCATGGATATCGTCTTTGCCGAGGCGGACCGCACTTCACCCAAAAACTTTGTTGATGAGTTGCAACAGTTTTTCCCTGTGCAACTGCCTCAGGAAACACTGGCGGAGCTGAAAACCCGGGAAACGCTTGATCACGATCTTATTTTGGGCAAAGCCCTGTCCGCAACCCCATCAATCTTGGGCTACGTCTTCCAAACCCAGGATGACGGCCTGAAAAACCAAACGGATATCCCTTTTCCTTCCGGCATTACCCGCCTGGTGCCCGACAACATTTCCTATGAGGACACCTCACTTATTCGAGCATACCGGGCCATCACCAACGTTGCCACAGTCGCTCAGAGCCAGAGCGAGGGGTTTTTCAATGTGTTCCCCGACAATGCCGGCACAGTGCGCAGGGTTCCGCTTTTCATGATGATGGACAATGTCCCCTACCCGTCCCTGTCCCTTGAAATGGCACGTATCGGCATGGGACATCAGGGGGCGACCATCCATGTCTCCAGGCAGGGAAAAGCCTTCCCCAAAGACATACTCGGAATCGAACTGGGCACAACCTTTATCCCCACCGATGAAAAAGGCCAGCTCACCGTCAATTTCAGGGGGCCGGGACAGACCTATCCCTACCTTTCCGCCATGGACATCCTGGCAGGAAAGAACCTCGAACAAGTACAAGGGAAATATGTTCTTGTCGGCACTTCCGCCGCGGGTCTTCTTGATCTGCGGGCCACGCCTTTTTCCAACATCTATCCGGGAGTGGAGGTGCATGCCACCATCATCGACAACATCCTCACCGGCGACCCTTTTACCCATGACATCTTCACCGAAATCGGCATCACCTACGCCCTGCTTCTGGTCGGCGGTATCGGTTTATCCGCGCTGCTTGTCTATGCCACCCCCCTGGCCGGCGGGCTTGGCGGAGTGCTGCTTTTCCTGGCTACCGTGGCTGGAAATTATTTTTTCTTTTTCAGCCGCAACCAGCTCCTCGGCCTCTCCTACCCGCTCCTGACCGTCCTGGTTATTTTCCTCGTGGTCACCCTGTTCAATTACTTTTTCGAAGGCCAGAAAAAGCGTTTTATCAGCACGGCCTTTGGCCATTATGTTTCCCCGGAGATTGTGCACCAGCTTCTGGAGCATCCGGAAAAACTCTCCCTGCGCGGAGAGCAGAAAAACCTCACCGTGCTTTTCAGCGACATTAAAGGATTCACCTCCATCTCCGAAAAAATGACATCCGAAGAGCTGGGCCTGTTCATGAACGAGTATCTCACCGCCATGAGCCGGATCGTTCTGGAAGGCAAGGGAACCGTTGACAAATTCATCGGCGACGCTATCATGGCCATCTGGGGCGCGCCCCTTGACGATGAAGACCACGCGGCCAACTGTGTCCGGGCGGCGTTCAGGATGACCAAAAAACTCGAGGAGTTACGGGCGGACTGGCAGAAACGGGGATTGCCCGGAGTTGATATCCGCATCGGAATCAACACCGGAATTATGAGCGTGGGAAACTTCGGCAGCGATCAGCGTTTTGATTACACGGTCATGGGAGACAACGTCAATCTGGCCTCCCGGCTGGAAGGCTCGAACAAAGCCTACGGCACCGGCATCATCATCTCGGAATACACCAAAGCCGCGCTGGGAGACCGTTTCTACTGCCGGCTCCTCGACCTGGTCCGGGTCAAGGGCAAGGACATGCCGGTGCGCATCTATGAACCTCTCTGCGAGGGCGAGCCGGAGACGGAACTGAAAAAGGAAACAGAGGCGTTTGACGAGGCCCTGCGACTGTATACAAACCGCGAATTTCAGGAAGCCGGGATGAGTATCCACGCGCTCAAGATAAACAGGCCACTGCCTCTTTACGATCTGTACCTTGACCGTATCGCCCACTTTGCGGCCAACCCGCCGCCGGTTGACTGGGACGGGGCATTCACCTTTACGACCAAGTAACCGGTGAGTTGCAACACCCCTTCGACAGGGCTCTCCTGAGCTTGTCGAAGGGCTCATGGCGAGCGGAAATTTCTTAATACGCTGATATTCCGATCATGCTGAGTGCTTCGACAGGCTCAGCACGAACGAAGGTTGTCTTGATGAATGGATATTCCGTTCGTGCTGAGCCTGTCGAAGCACTGTTTGAAGCATATTCAGGATTGTTACGATTCCATTAACAGATAACTGGGACCTCATTCTCATCCCAGCTTCGGGAGACCACACCATGCCGGATTCCACAACCCATGACCTCATCATCATCGGCGGAGGCCCTGGCGGCTATACCGCCGGGATCTATGCCCAACGGGCCGCCCTCAAAACGGTGCTCATTGAAAAAGGCATCCCCGGCGGCCAGCTCAACAATACCGACGAGGTTGAGAACTGGCCCGGCACCGAAAAAATAACCGGCTCCGAGCTGGCCATGAAATTTTCCCAGCATGCCGCCGCTTATGGCCTTGAGGTGATGAACCGTGAAGTCGTTTCGGTTGAACCGGGACTCAACCACCACACCGTCACCCTTGACAACAACGAAACACTTGCGACCCACGCGGTCATTCTTGCCACCGGCGGCAGCCCGAAAAAGCTTGGCATACCCGGGGAAGACAAATATTACGGCAAGGGAGTTTCCTATTGCGCCGTATGCGATGGTTTCTTTTTCCGCAACAAGACAGTGGTGGTGGTCGGTGGAGGCGACAGCGCCCTGGAGGAATCACTCTACCTGGCCAAACTCGCCAAACAGGTGTACATCGCCCATCGGCGGGATGCCTTCCGGGCCGGGATGATTCTCCAGAAAAGGGTGCTGAATGAAAAGCGGATCACCGTGCTCTGGGATACGGTTCTTACCGAGATTCAGGCGAATGAGCAAGGGGTGAACGGGGTGATCACCAAGAATACCAAGGATGGAGCAACCAACACCCTTGCCACCGACGGGGTGTTCGTGTTTATCGGTTTTGACCCGAACAATTCCCTGGTTCCGGCAGGCACCAGAATGAACGCCAACGGCTACGTGGTTGGTGATGAAAAATGCGAAACCAACACGCCGGGCATCTTCGCCATTGGCGATCTCAAGGAAAAATACGCCAAACAGATCATCACCGCCGCGGCGGACGGCTGCACCGCCGCCCTGGCAGCGGCTCACTATGTTGAAAGCAAAAAAGCCGGGTTGTGATGTGGCAAAACATCAGATGAGCAACGAGAACCGCAACGGACAATCCAACCAATAACAATAACCCGTTCGTCCTGAGCCTGTCGAAGGGCGGTTCACATGGGGTTTCGGAAAAACCGAAACACTTGCATCCCCGGGCCGCAACTACGCCCTGCCCGTTCTCTTCTCCTCCCGCTTGAAAAAATACAGCAAAACCACCCCGGCCACAAAGCCCCCGACATGGGCCCACCAGGCAACCCCGCCTTCAGCCAGTCTTCCCACAATGACCTGCTGGGCCGCGCCTTGAAGAAACTGCATGAGAAACCAGAAGCCGATGAAAAAATAGGCCGGAATCTCAACCAGATAAAAAAGGATAAAAATCGGGATAAAGGTCAGTATCCGAGCGCGCGGATACAGGAGAAAATAGGCGCCAAGCACCCCGGAAATAGCCCCGCTCGCGCCGATCATCGGAGACTGTGCCAGGGGATTGGCCCAGTATTGGGCTAAGGCAGCACCAACACCGCAAAGAAGATAAAACAACAGATACCGGCCATGCCCCATCCTGTCTTCCACATTGTCGCCGAAAATCCACAGCATCCACAGATTGGAAAAAACATGAAGCAAGCCTGCATGGAGAAACATGGAGCTGAAAACAGGGAGATAACCGGCAAGGGGCATGAAATTTCCGGACAGTTCAGCGGAAAACCGAACCGGTACAAACCCATGGGTGACAATGAAGCTTTCCAGTTCCGGCCCAAGGCTGATCTCATAGGCAAAGCTGAGGATATTGACGATGATCAGCAAGAGATTGACAACAGGAAAATGGCGGGAAGGGATATCGTCTTTTAGGGGAAACATGCCTCGGAAATTCCCCGTCAGCCCTGATCGAGGTGAACGTTATCCGGATCGGACAAAGGCAGGATGAAATAAAAGTTGTTCCCTTCTTCCGTGGCCTCGTACCCCGCAACTCCTCCATGGATCTCCACCACCTGCTTGACAAAAGCAAGGCCATGCCCGGTTCCCGGCTCGTTCTTCACCCCTTCTCCCCGGACGCCATCGGCAAAAATATTTTTCACGTCACCCCCGGAAAGATGCCGGCCGGTGGTAAACACGTTGAACTTCACCGCCCCTTTGCCGGGTCCGAAATAATCATCAAGCAGTTCGCGGCCATAGGCCACGGCTTTCCTGACTTTCCCGTAGCGATTGGTGATTTCACCTGTGTACTTCACCGCATTGGAAAATAGATTGGCGTAAACCTGGGAGAGCAGCCCGACATCGACCCGGAGAAAGAGCTCTTCCTCCTGCATGTCCTCAGGCTTTTCGACTATAATTCCACGGGCCCCGAATCTGCTCATGTAATGATCGAGCTGAGGGGAGACAATCTCGCGATCGATGGAGCATTTCCGGGGGCGCAGCACAAACCTCCCCTGGGCGAAATGATCCCGGCGGAACAAACTTTCCAAAAAGAGGCTGTAATTGGCGTGGTGCTCCAGTAACTCCCGGTGATTTTCCAACAGGCTCCGGTGCAGGGTGCTCACCTTGCTGATCACCAGCTCACAGCTTCCGCTGGGCACCCCCTGGGCTGCCTTGAATCCGGCGATCATTTTTTCCAGTTCGTCGATATCCCCGATCCGGGCCTTGAGCTGATTGAAGAGGTGCTTAAAATACATGTTGGGGGTGATGACGTTGTGCTCAATGTCCATCACCAGATTGTTGATGAATTTCAGGTGGCGGATGTTCTCCTGGGCTATCATCCGGTTGTGCAGATTATAGCCGATACGGTTCGTGTATTTTCGCAGAAAAAAACGGTCGGCCTTGGAAATTTTCTCAAGGGGATACACCTCAAAAACCCCCATGACCTGCATGTTGATCGGCTGCATTCCACCGTCCAGCGAATCAGGGGACGGCTTGCTGTGGATCGGCACGAGCAGGGAATGCTCGCTCTCGTAGCTTTTAAAGGTCAGCCGCACATGATCCGGGGCATCAGCCGATTCCACCTGCAATCCTTTCCGGCTGTCGCAGACAAGGACGAGCTTTTCCTGATTTTTGTCAAAAAGATACAGGCGGCTGTGCAGCCCAAGAAACTCGGAGAGGGCCGCCACGCAGACCCTGTAAAAATCATCGTTGCTGTCGAACTCCTGGGCCAGGTCAAAAAAGGCGCGGAGCAGATCGTTTTGAGCCGGGCTGAGATTATAGCTCGCGTAGCTCCGCTGCTTTTCCCTGATCCGCAGCCTGATCTGCTGCAAATCCATGCATGAATGCGGTTCCTGACTCATGATCTCCCTGCCCGACAAGCGCTTACTGCATATTTGCTGATATTCGGAAGATACTTCTGCCTCTGGCTGAAGCAGAGATTCTATTATTCCTGGCCGACAAGCACGATTTCGTCCGCCCCGCTCTTTTCGGCAAGACGCACATGCACATGCTCATCGGCTTTTACCGGGATATCCATACCCACATAATCGGGCTGGATCGGCAATTCGCGTCCGCCCCGGTCAACCAGAACAGCCAGTTGGATGCAGAGCGGTCGGCCGATGTCCATCAAAGCGTCCATGGCAGCCCGGATAGTGCGGCCGGTGAAAATGACATCATCGACCAGAACCACCACCATCTCCTCCATTGGAAAAGCGATGCTGGTTTTCTTGACGATGGGATTCTGGCTGGCCAGACTCCAGTCATCCCGGTACAGGGTGATATCCAGTGTGCCGGTGGGCAACGCGATCTTCTCCCTGTCCTGGATCAGTTTCTGGATACGATCAGCAAGAAAAACTCCGCCGGTGTGTATGCCGATTATGGCCAGATTGGCCACGCCGTGGTTGTTTTCCACAATTTGCAGGGCGATCCGGTGCAATGACCGGTCTATATCCTCTGCCGACATGATCCGTTTTTCCATCTCTTTTCCTCCAGAATTAACAGCGACCTGCCGGATTACGGCCAAAAAGAATCGATGCCCCGCGCCACCACCTTGTTGACCGCCTCGGGGTATGCCTCGCATTCCGCCTCAAAAACTTTATGGGCGATATCGTCCGGGGTATCGCTCTCATCAAGCGGCACACATCGCTGAACCACAATCGGTCCTTCGTCGTACACCTCGTTGGCAAAATGAACCGTGCAGCCTGTGACCTTGACGCCGCGTGCCTTTACAGCCCGATGCACCCGCATGCCGTACATACCTGCCCCGCAGAAAGAAGGGATCAGGGAGGGGTGAATGTTAAGCACTGCCCGGCGCAGATGGGCAGGGGGCTCATAGAGTTTCAGATAGCCGGCCAGGAGCACCAGCTCGATGTGGTGCTCCTGCAGGATAGTGTTGATGGCGGTATTGTCCTGGGCATGAAAGGCCGGATACCCATATTTTCTGGCCTTATCCAGGCCAAGGGCGTCCACCACGTTGGAAACAACCACCCCGATGCTCCCCTGCATGGTGGAGGCAGCAATCCGCTCGTGAAAATTGTCAAGGGTCCTGCCGGAGCCGGAGAGCAAAACCGCCATCTTCATCGGCGCCACCTATTTGAAATACGGGTTGGAGTCGACATCCACGCTTTTCAGCCAGTTGACAATGGTTGTGTCATACGTGCTGGTCAGAGCAAAAACCTTTACCGCAAGGCGGAAGCGGGTCTTGAGCGTGGTATTGCCGGTGGCCTTGATCTCTGAAAGCACCTGCGGATAATCCGCCGGATCAACGATCACCGTGACATCCTGAAAATTCTTGGCACTGGACCGCAGCATGGTGGGACCGCCGATGTCGATATTTTCAATGGCATCACCCAAAGTGCAAGAGGGATTGGCCACGGTTTTTTCAAAAGCGTAGAGATTAACCGCGACCAGATCAATGGCCTGCAAGCCATGCTCCTGCATCTGCTTGACATGGTCGGGATTGGTTTTCTGGGCGAGAATGCCGCCGTGCACTTTGGGGTGCAGGGTCTTGACCCGACCGTCCAGCATCTCCGGAAAACCGGTGAATTCGGAAACATCCTTTACCTTGATGCCGCTGTCCCGCATTTTCTTGGCAGTGCCGCCGGTGGAGAGGATCTCGATCCCCAGTTGCTCAAGTTCCCGGGCAAACCCCTCGATCCCGGATTTATCCGTCAGGCTGATCAGCGCCCTTTCTACTTTTTTCATGGTTTCCTCCTGAATATTAACTCTCAATAAACTCTGCCGTAAATCTTGAAGAACAAATAACGACTGCCCTTCGACACACTCAGGGCGAACGGAAATTGTCGTGGCGCACTGCCATTCCGGTCATGCTGAGCCTGTCGAAGCACCTGTCTGATGGAAGTTTCGCGTTTGCTGAAGAGTCCATCAACCTTGAACCGATACTGTAACGCAAAGAGGCGAAGACGCAAAGAAGCAAACAGATGGATGGATTAAAAAAAGCAGCCGCATCCCCGGCGCTTATTCCTCTTTTTTGGTAAATCTTCTGATCAGCCGACGATCCCGCTTGCCAGGCCGGCCTGGCGGCGCAGCGCCGGCGACCCTCAGGAGCCGCCGGGTTTCCCTGGCCTCAACACGGGCAGCGATGCTGTCCAGGGTTTCCTCGTAGAGCAATTGCGCCTCCGGCGCCCCCCGCCGCTGACCGCTGACCGCCCTGACTACAATGACGAATTCTTCCTGATCCTTCTGAATGCGCAGAAAATCGCCTACAGCCACTTCTCGGGAAGGCTTTGCCCGAAGACCATCCACCTGAACCTTGCCGCCGGCAACAGCCTGGGACGCCAGCGAGCGGGTCTTGAAAAAACGGGCGGCCCACAACCATTTATCCAGTCGGACCCGACTCTCCTCGCTCATCTTTTCAGCCGCCTCCTCCCATGGTTTCCCCAGCCTACCACAGTTCTAACTCTTCAGCCAAGCGACATCAGCAACCCCGCAGTCACAACATATGGCCGCTGCAGATCAATCTTCGTTTTCCAAATTCACAATTATTTGTGATCTTGAGGCACTCTCAAGTCAATATTGCATAGCTTTACGGTTCACGCTTTCCGCTCCCGATCAAATGGTGTATATATCTTCCCACCATGAAACTCAATACCGTTGGAATAAAAGATATCAGCTATCCGGTGCGGGTTCGCGAAAAATCCGGAGGAATGCAGCACACCGTGGCCAGCATCAGCCTTCAGGTCAGCCTGCCGCGTCAGTACCGGGAGTCCTGCGTTTCGACCTTCATCAAGGTTTTGAATACCTATCAGGATGAGATGAGCAACCGGATATTCAGGAATCTGCTGGCCGAGGTAAAAGAAGAGTTGCGGGCCGAGTCAGCCCATGTGGAAATGACTTTCCCCTATTTTCTGGAGAAAAGAGCGCCGGCGACCGGCACGGCCGGGCTTATGGAGTATACCTGCCGGTTCACCGGCGGCATCGGCAAAGACGAGGATTTCATCCTCTCTGTCTGGGTGCCGGTGACCACCTTGTGCCCCTGCTCCAGAGAAATCAGCGAATGCGGCGCCCATAATCAACGGGGCGAGGTGAATCTCACCGTCAAGTACTCGGGGTTCATCTGGATGGAGGATCTCATCGCCATGGCCGAGGCCGGGGCATCATGCGAGGTGTATTCCCTGCTGAAAAGACCGGACGAAAAGTATGTAACGGAAAAGGCCTACAATAACCCGATGTTTGTCGAAGACGCGGTACGCAAGGTGGCGGAACAGGCCATGGCCCATCCGGCCATCACCTGGTTTTCCGTAAGCGTGGAGAGCTTTGAGTCCATCCACAAGCACAGCGCCTATGCCTATGTGGACAGTGACGAGATTCGTTGATTTATTTCAGAAGCTAGGCCGCCATCCGCACCAGATTGCGACCCGCGTGCTTGGCCGCATACAGCGCTTTGTCCGCCCGCTTGATCAGCCCATCCATGCTTTCCCCCGGCCGGCATCCGGCAAGCCCGCAGCTTATGGTGACCCCAAGCGGCAAGTTTTCCACCTGCTGCCGCAGTTTCTCGGCAATGCGGATCGCATCAATCGCCGCGATTCCCGGGCAAAGCACCATGAATTCCTCGCCGCCCCACCGCCCCAAAGCATCGGTAGTCCGGATCTGCCCACCCACCGTAGCGGCAACCTCTTTTAAAACCTGATCTCCGATAGTATGCCCGAGGCTGTCGTTTATATCCTTAAAACGATCAAGGTCAAAAAGGATGATCGTCAGAGGGCTTCCATAACGGCTGAACCTGGCGATTTCCTGTTTGAGAAACTCTTCGATCTTGCCGCGGTTATAGATTCCGGTGAGAGCATCTGTGGTGGCCAGCCGGGTGAGTTCCTCCTCCATGTTTTTCCGCTCGGTAAGATCGTGCAGGGTTTCAATGACCGCGACAAGCTCCCTGTCGCGGTTGTATATGGGTACGGCATCGCAGGACAGGTAACGGCGCTCTCCACCAACGGCATCCAGCCATTCCTCTGCGTGAATGCCCTCTTCCAGACCCACTGAATCGCGGGCCACGCTGTACAAAGCTGCAATCTTGCGCCGCTCGGCGGAGTCAATGACAAGATCGGCCAGACAGGACTGTTTTTTACGGTAAAATGCCTGCCAGTGATCCGTTGTGCCCACGATCTGCCCTGCTGGGATGCCTGTGAGCATCTCGCACGCCCGGTTCCAATACGTTACCCTGTGTTGCGGGTCCAGCACAAAAATAGGCACTGCGGAGTAGCGGATCAATTTTTCAGTAAACAGTTTCTGATCCCGCAGGAGATCTTCCGCCTCTTTTCTGTGGCTGAGATCACGAAAGATTCCCCGGGTGGCTACCAGTTCGCCGTCCTTAAAATCCGTGCTGATGTTTCCTTCCACCGGAATCCTGCGACCGCTCTTGGCAACAAAAACCACCTCGTATGTATGGGAGATCTTGCCTGCGGCGATGTCGCGAAACAGGGTGGCGCAATGCTCCCGGCAATCCGGGTCAAGAATATCAAAAATGGAAAGCGCGCCAATCTCGGCATCATCGTAGCCCAGAGTTTCCCGCCACGCCTTGTTGACATAGAGAAACCTTCCAGACCGGTCGATGCTTTGAATCAAATCGTTTGCGCAATCGAGGAAAATCTGGGAAAAACGGCTCCCGGAAAGAAAGTCTATTTCCTCCCGCTGCCTGTGTACATGCTCGTTTTCGAAAAACGCATGCGGCCGACTCGCCACATCGCTTTGCGTTGCATACTGAAAAGCCTTATCGTCCAAAAGATGCCGCCTTATATCTGAAAATATTCCGGTTCATTTGTGTCGCAGCACAATACAACTTTTAAGTAAATACTTAAACAGTTTTTTTGTTCAGCCGCCTTTTTTCTTCAAAATTTACAGAGACCAACTCTCTGTTTTTGTGAAAAAATTCTCACAACGAACACGTCAGGCCGCGCAAGCAGGTCGCAGAGCCAAAGCTCTTTGATTTTCAGCAATATATCGAGGGAGATAGAAGTTTTCCGGAAAACCGGCAGGGGCAGAAAAAGACTCAGGAACAAAATATACCGAGCTGTCTCCAGGGGAAAATGTGACAAAAAAATCAGGCGGAATTCACTGCTCAGATAATCTCAACGATATTTCTCCCCTTGTCCTTGGCCCTGTAAAGCCCTTCATCCGCCCTGCTGACAAAGGCGTCCACCGAATCGTGCGGCTTAAAACGGGTAACCCCGCAACTGACGGTGATCTTCTGTACGATTTCGAAAATATGATTCTCCACTGTTTCCCGCAACTTCTCTGCAATAACCAGCGCCTCTTTTTCCGTGGCTTCCGGGCAAAGGACCAGAAATTCTTCGCCGCCCCAGCGCCCGATCCAATCCGTACCCCGGACATTATCACGAATGACCTTGGCCACGGCCTGCAATACCTGATCGCCAACCGCGTGGCCGTAAGTGTCATTGATTTTTTTAAAATGATCCAAGTCAAACATGATCAGGGAAAGCGGGGTATGGTAGCGCCTGGCTCTTGCCACCTCCTGCTCCAATAGTTCATTGTACCTGTGCCGGTTATACAGGCCGGTGAGGGCGTCGGTGGTGGCAAGCCGCTCCAGCTCCTCTTCCAGTTTTTTCCGCTCGCTGATATCCTGCAATGTTTCAATAACCGCCACCAGTTCCTTAGCCCTGTTGTAAATGGGCACGGCATCAAAAACAATATAGCGCTTTTCCCCACCGACATTGTCAAACCAGCCTTCAGAACTCATTCCGTCATGCAGAAAAGTCGAGGTGTCGAAGGTCTCGTAAAACTGGGGCAACGAATCATACGCCCCATCCAGCACAAGATCAGCAAGACAGGCACGTTTACTGGGATAAAAGGCTTTCCAGTGATCGCTGGTGCCGACAACCTTCTGCGCCTTGATCCCGGTCATTTTCTCACAGGCCTTGTTCCAGTTGGTTACCCGATGATTCTTGTCCAAAACAAAGATCGGCACCGCCGAGAATTTGATCATTTTTTCCGTGATGTTCTTTTGCTCCTGAAACTGCTCTTCAAGCTGTTTGCGCTTGGTGATATCCCGAAACATGCCGCGCACCGCGACCGGAACGCCTTCTTCCATCTGGGTTGTGATATTGCCCTCAACAATTATCACCTTCCCGTTCTTGGCGACAAAGGCCAGCTCACGCCCTACAACCTGCGAAATTCTGCTGATGGAACTGAACAACCCCAAGGAGCTTTCCCTGGAATCCTTGTGCAGTATGTCATAGATGGTCAGATCACCGATCTCTGTCTCGCTGTAGCCCAAAGCCAGCTGCCAGGCGCGATTGACATAGAGAAACCGTCCTTTAAAATCGAGAACCTGAATAAGGTCGTTGGCATTATCGAGAAAATCCTGCAGGCTGGACTCGCTTCTCCGCAGGGCATCCTCCGCCAGCTTCCGCGAGGTTATATCCATGGAAGATTCGATCATCTGGACAATGTTACCGGCCTCATCAAAGATCGGGTAGCCATGCACCTCCACAACCCGCTGGGCTCCCTGCCGATTATAGTGAATATGCTCGAGAACCACCGGTTTGCCGGTTTTTTTCACTTCCAGCATGGGACAGGGATGTTCGTCCCCCGCACAAGGCGTCGCACTTTTATGGGACAGGGCATGGCAGGTGAGATCTCCGGCTTCATTTGTTCCCGCAGCCCTGTTGATGATCTTCACCCGATAGTCATTGGCGTCGATCACATAAAAAGGGAAGGGCAACGCGTCAAGAACCGTGTGCAGGAAAGCATTCTGCCGTTTGATTTCCTGCCGATCCCGATTGCACTGCTTGTTTTTTTCACGCATGGGCCTGTAAGAGAGAAAAAACCACAGGGGCAAGACCAGGCAGGTGAGCAAAATTCCGTCCACCAGAGCGGCGGTGCGGGGATTCAGATCCGGAAAAAAATCGAGAAGCCGCATGATTGCGAGTTCTCCGAAAAAAATAAGCCCCAGGGCAATAGCGAATACCTGCATCGGTGATTTTCCCTGCCCCGATTTCCCAGAATCAGTATCCGCATTTATTTTCAATGGCTTCACCATGCTTTTTCAGGCACCTGAAACTACCGATGGGAATCGATCCGGCTCAGCGTCATCCCAAAGCACGTTTCGCAAATGCAGAATCTGCGAACAGGTTTCAGACCACAGACCGCTGTTGTCAATAACATGATCCGCGAGAAGGGCTTTTTGCGGCAGGGGCAGCTGCGTGGCGATGGCTTTTCTGGCATCAGCCTCGCTTATCCGATCGCGGAGCATGAGTCGCTGCAGGCAAATTGCCTCCTCCGCATACACCACGACAACCCGGGAAAAATCGCCCTCCCAGCGCGCCTCATAGAGCAACGGCACTTCGACGACGCACCTTGCCTCCTCCTTGCCGATCGAAGAAACAATCTCATTTCGCACCAGAGGGTGGAGCAGGGCATCGAGTTCACGACGGAACCCGTGATCCTCAAAAAGAACCGTACGCAACAACGGGCGGTCAATGGTTTGGTCCGGCAAAAGGAATCTTTCGCCAAACGCCTTCTGCATGGCAAGCCAGCCGGGTTTATCCGGCTCAAGAAGCTGACGGCAAATGATATCGGCACTGAGCAGCATGGCCCCGCCGATTTCACAGAGATAGGCTGCCACCGAGCTCTTGCCCGAGCCCATCCCTCCGGTGATGGCAATCACGGATGTCCGCGCCTGCTGTGCCACTATTCTCCCCTGTAAAAAATCTAATTCCCAGCTGCCTGCCGCAACAATTCCACTGTATTCAGCATATCCGGCCAAAGCGGCGCAGTAAACTGCAATTTCTCTCCGGTGCGGGGATGCGAGAAAGCAAGCGTGTGCGCATGGAGGCATTGACGGGTTATTCCCAGCTCCGGGTAGAGGGAGTTTTTCCGGCCATAAACGGAATCGCCGGCAACAGGGTGAGACAAGGCGGCCATATGCACCCGGATTTGATGGGTGCGCCCCGTTTCCAGGCCAAGCTCCAGAAGCGTCAAGCCATATGCGAACCGCTCCAGGACCCGCCAATTGGTCACAGCCTCCCGGCCATCATCCCGAATCGCCATTTTTTTCCGGTGAATGGGATGGCGGCCAATGGGCAGATCAACTCTTCCGGATTGACCGATCGGCCTGCCGTCCACCAGAGCCTGATATATTTTCTTCACCCCGCGGCGCTTGAACTGATCGGACAGAGCCTGATGGGCAAAATCCGTTTTGGCCACCACCATGACGCCTGAGGTGTCCTTATCCAGACGATGAACGATCCCGGGGCGCAGATCCCCGTTCGTTCCGGACAATGCGCCGCAGTGGTACAAAAGGCCATGCACCAACGTTGCAGAACTGTGCCCGGCCGCAGGATGAACAACGATGCCGGGAGGCTTGACGAGAACAATGAGATCCTCGTCCTCATGAAGAGTGACAAATTCGACAGGCTCGCCAACCAATTCGGAAGGAGCTGCAGGAGGGACGGCAACCGTGATGTCATCGCCGGGCTGGAGGAGATATTTGGCCTTGCGGGTGACACCGTTCACCGTGACCATTCCCTCGCGGATAAGCTGCTGAATCCGCGAACGCGTCAACCCTTCATCTTCGAGCTGAGTTGCCAGATACAGATCAAGGCGCTGCCCTGCCTTCTCGATGGTAAAAAGATGATTCCGGCTCATAGGCTCATGGAGAGACAAAAAAAGAGGTCATATACTGAATGAGGAGAAAAGATTCGGCACACCCAAAAAAAAGCCTGCGCTACCAAATGATAGCACAGGCGAAACTAAACAAAGAAACCACAAAAAACATCGGCCGGCGAACCTGAATCAGGAAAAAATCTGTTCGATATTCTTTTCCACCTGGGTCTCGGATTCTTTAAATTCGCTGGCAAGAGCAATTTCTTTGACAAGCAGGCTCTTGGCGGTGTCCATCATCTTGCGTTCGCCAAAAGAAAGATCCTTGTCAACCCGCAGGAGAAAAAGATCCCGGAGAACCGAGGCAATTTCATACACGGAACCGGTTTTGATCTTTTCCATGTACTCCCTGTAACGCTGGTTCCAGGGCTGAGTGACGATTTCGACATCCTTTTCGTTCAGGATATCATAGATTTTACTCACATCTTTGGCGCTGATGATGTTTCTCAAGCCCACATTCTGGCAACTGACCGTGGGGATCATGATAACCATGCTTGAATCAAGGATCTTCATCACATAAAAGGATTGCTTCTTGTCCCCGACCTGACGCTGCTCAATGGATTCAATTTTGCCAACGCCATGGGCCGGATATACTGCCATATCACCAACGTTAAACACGTGTGCCTCCCTTTCATCAACAATGGAGCGCCCTGTTCCTTTTTTATACAAGGAAGCACTCCAACGCCGACGAGGAAATGAAGAAGATTAGGAGGGAACTATACCATGAATCAAAGAATTATCAAAGCAAACTTAAAAAACCATGATATTACAGCATATTAGATTACGACTGATCTGAATTGATCCGATTCATGGCAACGGACAAACCTTCTTCCATGACAAGACGCACCGCCGTTTCGATACGGTGAAGCGCTTCCTGTACCATGGGCGCTTCGTCCTGTCCGAAACGGGAAAGAACAAAATCGCTCACCTTCTCGGCATTGTCCGGACGCCCGATCCCGACCCGTATCCGCACGAAATCTTTGCCGCCAAGATGCTCGATCAGGGAACGGATTCCGTTATGCCCGCCGGCTCCCCGGTTTGTTATGATCTTGGTTCGGCCCAAAGGAAGATCCAGGTCATCGTGCACCACGATGATCCTGTCGACATCGAACTGATAGAAATCGGCGATCGCCCTTACCGCGCTGCCGCTTCTGTTCATATAGGTTTGCGGCTTGACAAAGAGGACGGGATACCCCCAGGACAGATCCTTGGCCGTTTCCGCCTGCCATTTTGTGCCCTTGAAAGTAAACCGGTATTTTTCCGCCAGATAATCAAGAAAGATAAAACCGATATTATGCCGGGTAACAGCATACTCTTTGCCGGGATTTCCCAGACCGACCACCACGTACACGATATTTCCCTCTATACGGTCAAACTCTTGCCGGGGAGTTGAAAAAAACAGCATGATTTTTTTCAATAACCTTTTCATGAAGCGTTTTTCTCGCTGCCATGCCCGCAGGGCCCGGAAAAGAAAAAGCCGAAAAAAGGAAGCTCCCTTCTTCGGCTTTTACCACACTGTATCGGAAAGATGTTCTTCCGGTCGTCTACTCTGCAGCGCCGGAGATAGAAACGCAAACGGTATCCCCTTTGCTCACGAGGGTTATTCCCGCGGTGAGACCAAGATCCTTGCAGGTCAGGGCTGCGCCACGATCGAGGGGAGTAACATCAACCTCGATAACATCGGGAATATCAAGGAGTTTACCCGAAACGGAAACCTTATTCTTGGCGATGGTCATATCCCCGCCCAGAACAACGCCTTTGGCCTTGCCGACATATTTGAGGGGAACCTGAAAAACCATGGGCTTATCAAGGGAAACCTCGTAGAAGTCTGCATGAAGAACCGTATCCTGCACCGGGTCCGTCTGGATCTCACGGGTAACAACGTGGCGTACGGATTTCTTGCCGTCTTCATCAATCTCAAGATTAATGAAAGCATTCTTTCTGTGGATAGACAGCAAGCCCAAGGTAAGATCCTTGGTGTTGCATTCCAGGGAAACAGGATCTCCCTGCGGGCCATAAATAACAGCAGGGGTGTTTCCCGCCCTGCGCATTGTCCGTGCCGCACCTTTGCCAACAGTTTTCCGGACTCGCGCCGTCATATCGATTTGCAACATTGAACTGACCTCCTCATGTACCGATTCTCACAACAAAAAAACCAGCAACGGCCACAGCAGCTAACAGTGGCCTCCGGTTGTATAGATATCTCTGCCGCTCTCACTAAACGAATAATGAACTGACAGAATCCTCACTATGAATTCGCTTTACCGCTTCTCCCAGCAGTTTGCAAACGGAAAGCACCTTGATCTTCTTGCAGTTCCGCGCGGCTTCGCTGAGTGGAACGCTGTCGGTAATAACCAGGGTCGTAATCTTTGATTTTTCCAGCCGCTCGATAGCCGGGCCGGAAAGCACCCCGTGGGAACAGCAGGCATACACCTGTTTGGCGCCCGCTTCGATGAGGGCATCGGCCCCGGCGCACAGCGTTCCCGCCGTATCAACCATGTCGTCAAGAAGAATCGCGGTTTTTCCGGCAACGTCACCGATTACATTCATTGCCTTGCATTCATTGGCCCGGTCGCGGCGCTTGTCAACAATCGCCAGGCTGGCATTCAAGCGTTTGGCAAAAGCGCGGGTCCGCTCAACGCCGCCCGCATCCGGAGAAACCATAACCACATCATTCTGCAGTTCCTGCGAAATGTAATCAAGCAGAACCGGGGCGGCGAACAGGTTGTCCACCGGGATATTAAAAAAGCCCTGAATCTGTCCGGCATGGAGGTCCATGGTCAGTACGCGCCGCACTCCGACAACCATCATCATCTCGGCCACAACCTTGGCGGTGATGGGCACCCTGGGTGCAACCTTGCGATCCTGCCTGGCGTAGCCATAGTACGGCAGAACAGCGGTAATCCGCCGGGCGGACGCGCGCCGCAAAGCATCAACCATGATCACCAGCTCCATAAGATGATCATTTACCGGCGGGCAGGTCGGCTGAATGATAAATATATCACGGCCGCGAACGTTTTCGCCGATCTCGACAAAAATTTCCCCATCGCTGAAGCGACGCACTTCCGCAGCCGACAGAGGCACCCCGAGATAATTACATATATCCCCAGCCAGGGCGGGGTTCGCATTGCCGGCAAAGACCTTCATATCTTTCATTCTATTGCCTGAAGTTCGGGTTATCGTTTATCCGCCGCTTCGAATTGCCCTCAGCAAGCCATGCGCGCCAGAGGATATGGAATGGCTGGGGCGGCAGGATTCGAACCTGCGAGTGCAAGAGTCAAAGTCTTGTGTCTTACCGCTTGACGACGCCCCAATGCCTTAACGCTTTGCCTGTGTGCTCAGTGGTCGTGCAAGAAAGACATTCCGAGGAAAACGCTGTGCAAACCGAGCAACGCTCTTTTGCGCCTGCGCCTCATTCTCAAAAAGACCAAACACTGTGGGGCCGCTGCCGGACATCAATGCCCCATGGGCACCATCAGCCAGAAGCTCATCTTTGATGCGGCCGAGTTCCGGATATTTGCCGATGGTCACGGACTCTAACTCGTTATATAAAGGTAGATTCCCTGCCCCGGCACATGCATCGGCACCATGCACGAAGTCGCGGCCTAAGATATATGGATTGCCACCCGTTGTCAATGTAAAATTCTCATACACCCACTTGGTGGACACGGGAAATCCGGGGTTTACCAGAACAATCCATCCACCGGGAGAAATATCCTCGGCATGGATCTCGTCGCCGATGCCGGTGGCCCAGGCTGCGGTGCATTCTTCAACGAAAAAAGGCACGTCGGCTCCCAACGGCCGGGCGAGATCAACAAGCTGCCCTGCGGAGAAGGGCAATCCGTAGAGGGTGTTCAGCCCCCGCAACACTGCGGCGGCATCACTGCTTCCCCCCCCCAGACCGGCCGCAACAGGCACCTTTTTTTCAAGAACGATATGAACACCTCCCGCACTACCGAGAGCCGCAAAAAAATCCCTTGCCGCCCGGTAGACAAGATTGCCTTCCCCGGTGGGCAGATCGCTTCCCGGACAATGCACCGTGATGCCGGAATCCCGCCTTGCAAGGTGCAACCGGTCGGCCAGGCTGATTTTAACCATCCTGGTTTCAAGGTCGTGGAACCCATCCTCCCGCTTGCCTTTGATGGCGAGATAGAGATTTATTTTTGCCGGAGCCTCGCAAACAAGCTCCATTCTGCGTCCATTTTTCATCTTCTGCAAATGCCCGATAGCCTTATCCCTGTGTCATAAAAAAAATCGCCTGATTTCAATAAATTGAAAACCAGGCGATTACAAGTTCGAATGCGTATACAAATCAGCCGCTGGCCTTCACATACCGCAGCTTCAAGTCGGCAAGCACATGCCCGATAAGTTCATCTTCCTTGTCGGTCAGATTCCCTTTGGTTTTATCCTTCAACAACTGCAAAGTGCTGATGGTATGCTTGGCCAGAACGAGATCGTTGCCGGCCTGCCCGGTTTCAGGGTCAGTCATCTCACCCAGATGGAAAAGCGCCGACGTATTCAACGACATGATCAGGGTGGTAAAAGTCACCTCAGGCAACACACATCTGCAGCCTTCTCTGATGTAGCCCTCCGGGCATTTTTTTTCGTTTTTCTCGTTTTCGGTCATGGGCTATTCCCAATGGGCAGAAGGAGAAAACTAAAGAAATCAGGCCCCAACCAACTCAGGCAACTCAAGAACCATGGCTTCATGGATGTTCGGCAAAGCGCGAACCTTGTCCAGCAGAGCCTTGGGAACCAGCCCATCGGTGTTGAGCAGGATCACATTGAGGTTCACGTCCCCTTCCCGCTGCTTGCCGACGGTCATCCTGGCAATATTCACCCCGTCATTGCCCAGAGTAGTGCCGAGCAAGCCGATAACTCCGGGAACATCGTTGTTCTGCACAAAAAGCATTGGCCCGGCGGGCAGGGCTTCCATGCGGAACCCGTTGAGGCGAACCAGACGCGGCTCATTCTTGCCGAATACCGTACCGGCCAGAACATTTTCACCCTCGGTGGTTTTCACCCGGATGTTGACCAGATTGAGGAAGTCATCGCTCTTGCTGGTTTTTGCCTCAACCACCCGAATACCCCGTTCCTGGGCGATGATGGGAGCGTTTACGTAATTCACGGCATCTTTCAGGATCGGGGTGAACAACCCTTTCAGGAAAGCGACGGTGATCGGGCTGGTGACCATTTCGGAAAGATCGCCGCAGAACTCGAGGGTGACCTCCTCCACTCCGCCCTTGGCAATCTGCATGTGGAAGGATCCAAGCATCTCGGCCAGAGTAATGTAGGGACCGACCTGAGAAAGAACATCCGCGCTCACGGAAGGCACGTTGACCGCATTGGTGACGGTGCCCCGAAGCAGATAGTCCGCGACCTGCTCGGCAATGGCAACGGCAACATTTTCCTGGGCCTCGGCCGTGGACGCGCCCAGATGCGGGGTGCAGATGAAATTATCCAGGCTCAGCAATTTGCAGTTTTCCTTGGTGGTGGGTTCCACCTCGAAAACATCAAGCCCTGCCCCGCGAATTTCGCCATCCTTAAGGGCGTTGTACAATGCTTCCTCATCAACCACGCCGCCGCGGGCACAATCGAGGAAAACACATTCTTTCTTCATCATCTTGAATTGATCGGTGGAGAGCAGGTGCTTGGTTTCCTTGGTAAGCGGCACATGCACGGAGATAAAATCCGCCCGCTTGCACAGCTCATCCAGGCTCACCAGTTCCACGCCGATTTTCTCAACCAGTTCCTTGGGCATATGGGGATCAAAGGCGATAACCTTCATCTTCAAGCCCTGCGCCCGTTCGGCAAAAATGCTGCCGATCCGGCCGATCCCGACGATGCCGACGGTTTTCCCGGTTACTTCCCGGCCGGAGAATTTTTTCTTCTCCCACTTGCCTTCCTTCATGGAGGCGGTGGCCTGGGGAATATTTCTGGTCAGCGACATCATCATGGCAATGGCGTGTTCCGCCGCGGTGGTGGCGTTGCCGTCCGGGGCGTTCATGACGATGATCCCCTTCTTGCTTGCCGCGGGAATATTGACATTATCCAGACCGATTCCGGCGCGGCCAACGACCTTCAATTTTTCCGCCGCTTCGATGATTTCCTCGGTAACCTTGGAAGCGCTGCGGATTACCAGTCCGTCGTATTCGGGAATTACGGCTTTAAGCTCATCCGGGGAAAGGCCTGTTTTCACATCAACCTCAAGCCCAGCCTCCTCGAGAATCTGAACACCAATGGGCGACAGGTTGTCACTGATCAGAACTTTCATTGTTTCTCCTTTGTATATGAAAAGCGGCCAAAGCCATTGTTCGGACCTCGGCAAATGGATACAGCAAAAATACAGATACAAAAAAACTCACAACACCCCGGATTCCGGGCAAGCTAAAATGCGGAATATTATGTGATACGGGAAGTTTGTCAAGAATAAAACATGAACGACATCCCTGTTGCAACGCCCTGAACCTACTCCTTAAAACAGGAGGAAAAGTCCGCCGGCCCATCATCAGCATCTCCGGCTCGGTCTTCATCCTCAAGGTCCCGATAATGCCGGGCGGTGACACATTTTTTCCGGAGTTCATCATAGCGCCGGGCAAAGAGCTTTTCCGGGAATTCCGGCCTGCTCAGATACCCCGCCATGTTGGTCATGATCTCCGTGACCATGAGTTCCAACAGCGCAGCCCGTTCGGTTTCGGCGACAAAAATCTTCTCTTTGGTGACCGAAAATTTAACCGATCCGGCCATTGCCTCGCGAACCTCAGCCTGCATGTCGTCATCGTCTTCAGGCAGACAGGCGAAAAACTCCTCGCCGACCGGGATTTCAGCCTCGCAGATAACCTTGATGAGCCATCGGTCACCGGCCATTATTTTAGACCGGTCATATACGGTCAGGACCATATTATTTTCAAGTGTGCGCTGTTCGAGTATATCCATTGCCAAAACTCCTCAATAGCTGAACCGTTCGGGGCGAAAGTCCTGTTTTGATTCTTGCATATGCACACAACAAGGCTTGCCCTCTTTCCTGGAAACGGGTATATAACATATCTTTTCACAAAGGGGATATCTCCTTTATCATAAATACAGGCTCAGCATCGGCAAATGCTCCGGCCAGGACAGTGATTGTCGATTGTTTTCCTGTCCCGGCGCCCTGACCCGCATACCAACTCGATGGAACAGACCATGAGTATCGAGATCTACAACACCAAAACCGGTCAAAAAACACCCTTTGTCACCATGGAGGAGGGTAAGGTAAAACTCTATGTCTGCGGCATCACCGCCTATGACTACTGCCATATAGGCCATGCCAGATCTGCCCTGGTTTTCGACATGATCGTCCGCTACCTGCGCTATCGGGGCTATGAGGTTACCTTTGTCCGCAACTTCACCGACATCGACGACAAGATCATCAAGCGGGCCCAGGAACAGAACACCACCTGCGAAGAACTTTCCAGCCGCTTCATTACCATGTTCCACGAAGACATGGCCAGCCTCGGCATTCTTCCCCCAACCATCGAGCCTAAAGCCACCGAACATGTGGATGAGATAATCGATCTGGTCCAGGATCTCATCGCCAAGGGACTTGCCTACCAGGTTGACACCGATGTCTATTTCCGGGTAACCGAATTCGGCGCCTACGGATCCCTTTCCGGCCGCAACCTGGAAGATATGCAGGCAGGCGCGCGCATCTCGGTGAACGAGAAAAAAGAACACCCCATGGATTTTGCCCTCTGGAAAGGAAGCAAGCCGGGGGAACCCACCTGGGAAAGCCCCTGGGGTCCAGGCCGACCGGGCTGGCATATCGAATGCTCGGCCATGAGCCGCAAATACCTGGGCAATTCCTTTGATATCCACGGCGGCGGCAAAGATCTCGTCTTCCCCCACCATGAAAACGAACTGGCCCAGAGCGAAGGGGTCAGCGGGGAAGAGTTCGTCAAGTACTGGGTGCACCACGGCTTTGTCACGATCAAAGACGAAAAGATGTCAAAGTCCCTGGGCAATTTCCTCACCATCCGTGAGGTTATCGAAAAATTTGCCCCGGAGGCGTTGCGGCTGTTTATCTTCTCCACCCACTACCGCAACCCGCTTGACTACTCGGAGGCCGCCATGCTCGATGCGGTTGCCGCGCTCAACCGGATGTACACCTGCCTGGCGGAGATCGAGCAGCTGCCCTCCACCGGCAACGAGCAGGCAGCCGGCGCCATCTCCAAGACGGACCGGGAAAAAATCGAAACCCTGAAAGAACGCTTCATCAAGGCCATGGACAACGATTTCAATTCGGCCCAGGCCCTGGGGCATCTTTTCGATGCAGTAAAAACCCTCAATAAGATCCGTCAGCACCTGCCGGGCAAACCGGCGAGTCTCGACCTGCAACTTCTCAGGCAAGGCGCTGAAACAACCCGGGAAATGGCCAACACCCTTGGGTTGCTCAGCGAAGAGCCTGTGCAGTACATGCGCAAAGAACAGGAAAAAATCCTCAAAACCCTCTCCATTACCCCGGATGAGATCGAAAAAAGCATCGCGGAAAGAACCCAAGCCAGGGAAGCAAAAAACTGGGCCCGGGCCGATGAGATCCGCGACCAGCTCCTGGCCCAGGGCATCGAGCTAAAAGATGGCCCCGCCGGTACCGCCTGGCAGGTCAAACTCCCATAATCGCCCTGCAGTTGCCGTCATTCCGGCGAAAACCAAAATCCAGCGGGTCCGGCTGGATCAAACCTGGACCCCGGCTTTTACAAAAGGCATGTATATCTTTTTGATCCGGCCACGCCTTTTGAGCTATAATGAGGGAAACATATTTTTCCCGTGTTCCTCAGCAGCGCCTGGAGGTCCGCCATGAAACGAGAGCCTGCGGTTGCCCATCAGTTTTATCCCGGAGACCCCGCCACCCTTCGTAAAACCCTGGAGCGTCTCATACCCGAGACCGTCAGCAAACAGAAAGCTATTGCCGTAGTTTCGCCCCATGCCGGGTATATTTACTCCGGCTCCGTTGCAGGGGAAACCTTCGCGGCGGTGGAAATCCCCCGGGATATCGTGGTGATGGGCCCCAACCATCACGGCTACGGAACGCCTGTCTCCTTGATGGACCAAGGAGCCTGGAGCATGCCCCTTGGCGAGGTGAAAATCAACACGGAACTTGCCGGACAGATCCTTGCCCAGACTGATCTTATCGAAGCAGACACCCTGGCCCATCGCTTTGAGCATTCCCTGGAGGTTCAGGTGCCGTTTTTGCAGTATTTACGGCCGGACATGACCATCACCCCCATGGTGATCTCCCATCTTTCCTTCAAATCCTGCCAGGTTGTCGGCGAGGCGCTCGCTGCGGCAATCGAACATTACAACAGGCCCGTCCTTATCGTGGCCAGTTCGGACATGACCCATTACGAGTCCCGTGAGTCCGCCACGGAAAAGGATTCACTGGCCATGCAGCAAGTTATGAAATTGGATCCTGAGGGGTTGTACAGCACGGTCCTGGGCAAAAAGATCAGCATGTGCGGCATCATGCCGACCACCATTGCCCTCATCGCCGCTCTCAGGCTGGGAGCAACCCAGGCCCGTCTCATCCGTTACACCGACTCCGGCGAGGCCAGCGGCGACACGAATCAGGTTGTGGGATATGCAGGTTTCGTGATTTCCTGAAAAACCCGGGGAAATCCACAATTCTGCTTGACATAATCCCCCTGTTCCTCTATTTTTCGACGGTTCTTTGCCCGGCACTCAATGGGGGATCGTCTAACGGTAGGACTGCAGACTCTGACTCTGCCTATCGGGGTTCGAATCCCTGTCCCCCAGCCATATATCCACAAGGGTTTCCGTTACTATCGGAAACCCTTTTTTATTTTGGTTGCGCCTGGGTTGTGCTTGGTTGCTTAATGTTTTTTGGAGCAAAAACCGCTTCGGCAGAGTGGCTCTTATCGACGCACCAGAGCGTCGGGCAGGGTTGCCCTGTGGAGCAGCCAGTCTTTTTCTTGTTTTTGCACGGAAAACGTCACCCGGTGTACTTCATCAAAAAAGTCCGGCTGGTTGTAGTTTGCAATCACATGAACCAGTGCGCTGACCTCCCCTCTCCCCTCGCCCGGGACCTCGACATGAAGTTCATCAAATGTTACCCGGAGATTGGCCTGGCGTGAGCGGTACATGACCAGGTAACGGATGACCAGCCCAGGCTCCAGAATTTCGTGGTAGTTGCGCTCAGACACCGTAACTTCGCAGGCCGGCCCGATGAAATCCTTCACCGGCCTCATTTTCATGGCGATCATCACCGGCGTTTCCTCCCCATCCTTGGAAAGAGAAACAGCAGTGGCGGTGAACTTGCGCTTGATCACCTGTTGATCGCTGAAATAGTACAGAAACCAGCCGGCGACACCGACCAGCAGCACGACCACGACGACGATGAACTTTCTCTTCATACTTCAGGTTTCTCCTGTGTGGCAAAAAGTAATAAATCGGCGTATTATGCGAGCCGAAGATCTCCTCCTCCTTAAGAGGGTAAACACGCAAAGGACGCAGCATGGGCACGATTCAGGAAAGCAATCCGTTGCACGGCATCACTCTTGAAATGATTCTCACCAGACTGGTGGAACATTACGGCTGGGAAAAACTGGGGACGAAGATCACGATCAACTGCTTTACCAAAGACCCCAGCATCAAATCGAGTCTCAAGTTCCTGCGCAAAACCCCATGGGCCAGGGAAAAGCTGGAAAACCTCTATCTGCACACCAGACTCCGAAAAGAAATTCTTTAGACAACCATGCATCTTGACGGACTGATCCCCGGTCTGCCCCAGTTCTCCTCCCGCCGTTCCTATCTCAAAATGCCCGAACAACCGGGAGTTCATGCCAATTGGTGGTATAGGAGGGCGACTTCATCGCCTGTTTGTGATGCCATGGTTTTGCCAACCCGGCGGAACCGTATTGGAGGGTGTCCCTGCCCCAGCGTTGGTTGATCCGGTCAAGGGCCTGGTGCAGGCTGTCACGGTTTCTGCGCGGGGCAATAAAAAGGTTGGCCTGGTGACGAATATGCTCGGGGATCAAATCGCAGAGGATCACCCCCACCTTCTGATAGGCATACCCCGGCCGAAACAACTCCTTGAGGCAACGCATGGCTTGAGCGATCAGATCGGCGGTGTCTGCCGTGGGGCAGGGAAACGTTACAGTCCGGCTGTTGGCGTACTGGGGCTGGTCAATGCGAAAACGATTGGTGGTGAGGTACAGAGTGAGACACCCGGCCTTGAGTTGTTGCGCCCGAAGCTTTTCCGCTGCTCTGGAGACATAGGAAACTGCCGCCTCGCGCATCTCCATGAACTCTGTCACCAAGGAGCCGAATGATCTGGAACAGGCAATGGAGTGTTTGGGAGGCGGAACTTCCTCAAAAGGAAAACAGGAGATGCCCCGCAATTCACGCATGGTTCTCACCCCGGTGATGCTCAAATGTTTCCTGACCCAGTCCTCATCGGCCCGGCTCAGGTCGCAGGCGGTGCGGATGCCGTGGTCGGCCAGCTTCCGACTGGAACGGCTGCCGATCCCCCACACCTCCCCTGCCCCGACATCATTGAGAATGGAGTCGATATCGCTCTCCGGCTGGATAACAAACACCCCGCCATGCTCCGGTTGCTTCTTGGCCATGCGATTGGCAATCTTGGCCAGCGTCTTGGTGGGGGCAAAGCCGATGGAAACCGGGATGCCGGTATGCTGCCGGACGCTGGCCCGAATATTTTCCCCGGTAATACGCAAAACCTCCTCCCCGGCCGCAGGCAGCCGGATGAACGCCTCATCGATGGAATACACCTCCACCTCGGGCTCAAGGCGTCCCACCTGCTCCATAACCCGTCTGGACATATCGCCGTACAACGCATAATTGGATGAAAATACCCGAACCCGGTTCCGGTCGAGCAGGGACTTGGCGCGGAAATACGGCTCCCCCATCCGAAGGCCAAGCACCTTGGCCTCGTTGGAGCGGGCGATGATGCAGCCATCGTTGTTGGAAAGCACCACCACCGGCTGCCCTTCAAGCTCGGGGTTAAAAACCCGTTCGCAGGAAACATAGAAATTATTGCAGTCGAGCAGGGCAAACAGGGCTGGCATGGAATGAACCTACAGGGCGTGGATCACGTAAGCAACCACCCCCCAGATCTCGCAGGTAGCTCCTTCGGCAGGATGGATGTCGGGATAATCAGGACTCTCGGCCTTGAGGCAGACGCTTTCGCCGTTTTTAACCAGCCGTTTCACGGTCAGCTCGCCGTCAACCACCGCGATCACCACCTTACCGCTGATCGGCTCCAAGGAACGGTCCACCACCAGGATATCGTTATGATGGATGCCGACCCCGAGCATGGAATCCCCTGCCACCCGCACAAAAAAGGTGGCGGCAGGGTTGGCCACCATGAGCTCGTTGAGATCGAGCCTGCCTTCGATATAATCGTCCGCCGGGCTGGGAAACCCTGCGGAAACGCTGCAGGCAAAAAGAGGGCATTGCAGTTCGCCGGTGCGATTGAAGGCATAGACCGCCGAGACGGTTGGACTGGGGGAAAGATTCATGACCCCACTATACAGGATAACTTCGGACGTGTCATCGCGGTGAATGAGACAAACAGAAAAATGAAATAGCCGCATGTCCCAGCACATTCGCTGGTCTTCATGAACATTACTTGTTGCCGCCAAGCCTGTAGGACTGCGTATCGTGCCGTGGTGTTTGGCGATACAGATCTGCATTTTCCATTGAAATTTTCGATTTGTTTCATCGGCATAATTAGGACTATATGAGGAGAATCTTGAGCGCTGCTGAAGGTGCGGCCACGACATTCTCTCTGCAAACGATTTTCCCGAAACAAATCCATAAACTTTTGAGGTGAACAATTGAAAAGACAGATTGCCTTCGCAGTTCTTGCCCTGTTTTGCGCAATGGTTCCAGCGGCGATAGCCAAGACGACAGTTTCCGGCGTTGTCAGCATGGATTTTGATTTATCCCGACACCCCCAGGGCAAAGAGGTGCGACTCTGGATACCCTACCCGGTCACGGATGCGAACCAGGATATTACCAAAATAAAAATTTCCGGAAATTTTGCCGAATCCGCCGTCTATACGGACAAAGAATTTAAAACTCCCATGCTCTATGCCCGATGGGATAAGAACGCGATAGACCGGAACTTAATTTTTTCTTTTCACGCCACGCGTGAAGAGGTTCTCCGTCGTGATTTTCCCAGCAAAGAGGCTGCCTGGGACCCTCGCGATCATGCACTCTATCTTGCCCCCACCCGACTCGGCCCTATTGACGGGGCAGTAAAAAAGCTGGCGGATACTATCACCCAAGGAAAAAAGGGCGTGCTTGCCAAAGCCCAAGCCATCTACGACTGGACAGTGGAAAACACCTATCGAAATCCCGATACCCGCGGATGCGGCAGGGGCGATGTTTTTCGGCTGTTGCAGGAACCGGGCGGCAAATGTGCCGACATCAGTTCTATTTATGTCGCTCTGGCGCGGGCGGCGGGAGTCCCGACTCGTGAGGTTTTCGGTATTCGCATGGGCAAGACTGCCACTCAGGATATCAGCACCTGGCAGCATTGCTGGGCCGAATTTTTTCTGCCCGGCTACGGATGGGTGCCGGTTGATCCGGCCGATGTCAGAAAAATGATGCTGGTGGAGAAACTCCCTCTGGACGCTCCCAAAACCATGGAGTCTCGCCGGTATTTCTGGGGCGGTATCGATGCCTACCGGATCAGGCTTGGAGAAGGCCGGGATCTGATCCTCAATCCGCCCCCCCAGCAGGGAGAGCCGGTCAATTACCTGATGTATCCCTTTGCTCAGGTGGGAGAGACAACCATCGACTGGCTTGACCCGGCATCATTCAAATACACCATTACCTTTCATCAAAAGCAGAAGGCAGAGGATGGCCATGGACTGATTGACACGGACAGCCTGAAAAAACTTCTCGATGCCGGAGAAGCCGTGACCGTTGTCGATGCAAGAAATCCCGAGGAGTATCAGGAAGTTCACGTGAAGGGGGCGATCAACATTCCTGAAAAGAAATTTTCCGACCATGTTGGCCAACTCCCTTCGGATAAATCAGCGCGAATCGTTTTTTACTGCAACGGCGTCAAATGCGGCAAAAGCAAGCGTGCCGCGAACAAGGCCGTGGAACTGGGCTATGGCAATGTTTTAGTCTACGACGAAGGCATGCCGGTCTGGGAGGAAAAGGGCATGCCGATCTATGCCGGGCCGGATCACGAGAAACGCATCGAAACCACGAAAATCACTCCACCAGATCTCGATCTTTTGCTGAAGAACGGGACAACCACCTATACGCTCGTCGATGTGCGTGATCCTGACGAATTCAAGGAAGGCCACATGCCCGGCGCCATCAATATTCCGGCGGCTTCCTTTGCCTCGCAGTCGGGCGTGCTCGACAAGGATAAAAAGATCATCGTGTACTGCAACTCCGGCGGTCGCAGCTACAACGCCTACCGAAAACTGATGAAGCTCGACTACAAGGACATCCGGCAGGCGCTTTTCGCCGACTGGAAAGAGGCCGGACTGCCGGTCGAGAAATTTTAGAAAATCGCTTAACCCGCCAGCAACAAAAAACAGGAGACTGCCATGAGTTCCACCGCTTTTGAGGTCAAGGCCTACCCCGAGATGTGGGAAAGCCTGAATATGGATGTTCCCCGCTTTGACAAAGCCCGGCAGATGCTGGGCGAGGTCTACGCCAAGATGTACCTTTCCCAGCTGAACCGGCCAAAGAACATGGCCTATTTTGACGATTTGATCTCCGAGATCTTCGGCGGCCGGATCAAGGAGATGCTGGATTCCAAAAAATCCGGCAAGCCTGTGGTCGGAACTTTCTGTGTGTATATCCCGGAAGAAATCGTTGTGGCGGCCGGCGGAATTTGTGTCGGGCTCTGCGGCGGCTCCCAGGGCCCGATCCCCGATGCGGAAAAAATCCTGCCCAGAAACATCTGCCCCATGGTCAAGTCTGCCTACGGTTTCAAGGCCGGCCGGCTCTGCCCGTATTTTCAGATTGTGGATTTCGTCTACGGCGAAACAACCTGTGATGCCAAAAAGAAAACCTGGGAGATCCTTGACCGGCTGGTTCCCACCTATGTCATGGAAATCCCGCAGATGAAGAACAAGCGGGATAAAACCCTGTGGATGGAAGAGGTAAGGGATTTCAAGGCCAAGGTCGAGGAGGTCTGTAATGCGAGCATTTCCACTGAAGATCTCGCAGGCGCCATCAAGGTGATCAACGACAAGCGCCGGGCCCTTCAGCGCTTGACCGGAATCCGCTCGGCCAACCCCGCTCCGATCAGCGGCAAGGATGCGCTCCTGATCGAACAGATCGCCTTTTATGACGAACCTGTCCGTTTTGCCCAAAAGGTGAACGCGCTCTGCGACGAACTGGAACATCGGATTGCAAACAACGAAGGCGTTGCCCCTGCCGCTGCCCCGCGGGTCATGGTTTCCGGAACTCCCATGGCGCTGCCCAACTGGAAGGTGCACAACCTGGTGGAGAGTGCAGGAGCTGTGATCGTCAATGAGGAATCCTGCATCGGCACCCGCTATTTCAAGGATTTGATCGATGAAAACACCAGCGACATTGACAGCCAGCTTGAGGTGCTGACCGACCGCTATATGCAGATCGACTGTTCCTGCTTCACCCCGAACGACGAGCGGGTGGATCAGGTGCTCAAAGAATATAAGGATTCCAACGCGCAAGGAATCCTGCACTATTCTCTGCAGTTCTGCCACACATACAATATCGAAGAGATCAAGATCCGCGAAGCGTGCGAGAGGGAGGGCATCCCTTATCTTTCCATCGAATCGGATTATTCCCCCGAAGATGTGGGCCAGCTGCAGACCCGCATCGAAGCCTTCCTGGAGCAAATCCAAGGATGAGCATGCAGGTCGGCATAGATTTGGGCTCAAGGACCGTCAAGGTTGCAGCCATGCATAACGGACAGCTGGTTGATCATCAGTTGGCCGAAAGCGGTTTTGACCCCTATGGCCAATCCATGGCCATGATCAAAAAATATAAGGCTGAAAAGATCGTGGCCACCGGTTACGGTCGGCACCTGGCCCAGGAACATTTTGCCCGGGAAGTCATCACCGAGATAAAGGCCCATGCCATCGGCGCGCGCCATTTTTTCCCGAATTGCCGTACCGTGATCGATATCGGAGGCCAGGATTCCAAGATAATTTCCTTGGACGAACAGGGCCGGGTCGTCAATTTCCAGATGAACGACAAATGCGCTGCCGGAACCGGCAGATTCCTTGAGATAATGGCCGCAACCCTCGGTTTTCGCCTCGACGAGTTCGGTCCAGCAGCCCTTGAATCGCAAAACGAGGCCACCATCAACAGCATGTGCACGGTGTTTGCGGAGTCCGAGGTGATTTCCATGAAAAATCGCGGCATCCCACGGAAGGACATCGCCAGAGCCGTGCATCTTTCCGTGGTCAACCGCCTCGTCAACATGTTGAGCAGGGTCGGCTTCGGCAGGGAAATTGTTTTCTCCGGAGGGGTTGCCAGAAACCCATGTATCGTGCACATGCTGCACGAATGGCTGGGCGAGACGAAAGTGGAGTCCTCACCGGCCCCGGATATGGTCGGGGCCATAGGAGCCGCCATCCATGCAGGAAACTGTTGATCATCTACGGTACAACACATGGCAACATGGAAGCTGAAAACAGACAGTGAGACTCTTTTCTACCACCTCTGCTCGGACTGCACCGAGCGGTCGGCTGAAAGCTTGCTGCAAGCCGGCTGGAAGAAAATCCGCGATAACGAACCCGTTTCGTGCAACGAATGCACCCGAAAATGCGTCCTCACCTCCAATTCCCTTTGGGCCGCAGACGAAGAAACACGCTATGCCGTTTGCACCAAATGCGCGGAACTGAGCATGTGTCCATTAAAAGGGCGTTACTTCTGTTAAATTGCCTTTGCCCCCACCATTGCCAAAATATAAATCGGGAAACGGACGATAATTGCCAGTTTCTCTTTTTTTCTCATTTGCTGCCTCCTGCATAACCCGAGCCTTTTTTACTGATGGCCCCTGATAATAGACCCGCCTCGGCTTTTTCTCCGCATACTTTGTGGCGCAGTCCCATAAGGGTGATTAGACTCTTAATAACACGGCACTGAACTGGTCCATGGCTCCCCCAAAAGGCCCAAAAAAACTCTTCGCATGCTCTTTCCCAAGCAATTACCCACTTATGGAGCCGGATTATACCTACTAATCCCTGAACAACGAGGAGACAAACATGGCAGGATCAACCCGCATAACGAAACGTTTTATGATCGCTTTATTGGCAGGATGCATATCGCTCCTTGTTTCCGGTGCAGTTTGGTCACAATCACAAAGCAGCACGAATGACAGTTCGCGACAAAGCACTGAGGCGTTGTCCATCAAAGGCAAAGTGAAGAGTGTTTCCCTTGAAACAAAGACCATCCTCATCAAACCGAAAAAAGGGGCAACCCTGAACATCTCTTTTAATGAGCAGACAACGTTAATCGCCTTTGACTCTTTCGATGACATCAAGGAAAAGCAATCTGTTACGGTCTGGTACACGGTTGAAGGAGAAAACAACATCGCTGTAAAGATAGAAAAAGCACCGGAAACAGGTTGTTGACACTCTTCCGCACTGTGGGTGAAAAATTCAATTTAAAGCCATAGAGGAGAATGCCATGAACCGCAATATCACTCTTCTGATAGGTGTGGGAGTCCTTGTTCTTTTTTTCTCCGGACTGGCCTTGGCGGAAGAATACAAGAATACCAGAGCCCTGAGCGGTCTTTCCGCCGTTAAGGCCTATTTTGATGTCAACACCGGAGTTCCCGCAAAGCTGAAATCAAAACTTCTGTTTATCGATAAATCCTTCGAGCAACTCGTACAATCCGGCGTCAAGCCTGAATTCATCGTCGGGTTTCGAAGCGCGGCAAGCAACTTTGTCACAAAAGGGGACGAAGATTATGTCTTTGACGATGATGAAATCGCTGCCAAGAAAAAAGTCCATGAATGGATCCTGCTTTTTAAAAAACGGGGCATAATTATGGAACAGTGCATGCTTTCTGCCGAGATTTATGAAATTGACCCGCAAGATTTTCTTCCGGAACTCGAACCTGTCAACAATGGGTACGTTTCAATGATTGGCTATCAGACCAAGGGATATTCCCAGATAAACATGGAGTAAGCCGGGAACAGTCCGGGGGGGAACGATGACAGGCAGGGAAGAAGTATGTCGCCACGCCCTGCCGACCGATTTCAACTTGCCTTTATTAGCCACAAAAACACACTCAACAGCACAAAAAGAAAAAGGGAAACCAAGCAGAATAGCTTGGTTTCCCTATGTTTCTCACTTGGTGACCCCTACGGGACTCGAACCCGTGTTACCGGCGTGAGAGGCCAGCGTCCTAGACCGCTAGACGAAGGGGCCATGTTGTGCGCCATTTTTTAAATGATGGGAGGGGTTTTGTCAATCTTTTATTCCTCCTCCCTGCTCAGTCGACAAAGGGAAAACCCGCAACCATCCTGTTTCAATCCATAAATTTCCTGCCTGCTTCTTCCGCCCGCGCCAGAGTGGCCGCATCCTTTGCCATCTCTCCCCTGCCATCCATGCCCTTTACCAGAAACTCCCCGCCGTAGCTCATGCCCATGGCGTCGAAGGCGTATTTGGCCGTAAGGATTGCGCCCTCGAAAACCTTTTCCCCATGCGTGGCAGACACCGCCACCAGAAAACCCTTGCGGGCGGGATCTTTGCGCCACTCGCCTTTTTCGGTCAACAACCGCTTCCTGTTCCACAGGGCCTGGCAACGATCGACAAAGGCCTTGGCTTGGGCGGTAATCCCGTAAAAATAAATGGGCGAAGCCAGAATCACCCGTTGCGAGGCGAGAATTTTCGGATACAACTCCTGCATGTCGTCTTCCAGCACGCACTCCCCGGCTTTATCGCAGCCGCCGCAGCCGATGCAGGGCTGAATGCGAAGATCATAAAGACGAATCAGCTCAATCTCGCCACCTGCCGCCTCAACTCCTTTTAAAACAGCACGAAGCAACGTCTCGCTGTTCCCTTTTTTTCGCGGACTCCCGCTCAAGGCCAGAACCTTCATCTTATTTCTCCATTTTTCCGGAATCATCAGGAGGTGACGGCAATCTATTATAAAACAGAACTTCGTCCCGCAACGCCCTGGCTGTTTCATCATTTAAAAATCTGGCCGCGCAACGCCAGCGCCAATTCCCCTGCGAGGTGCCGGGAATATTCATCCGGCAATCGCTGCCAAACCCCAGGACATCCTGAAGCGGCACAATGACCAGTTCGGCAACCGAACCATAGGCCATGCGGATGAAATCCCAATGAATGGGGCTGCCCTGCTGACTGTGGGCATAGCGCAATGCCTTCGTTTTACTGGTTTGCATGACCGTATCGCTGAAGTACCACCCCAGGGTCGTGTCATTGTCATGGGTGCCGGTATAAGCCACGCAGTTTGTCGTGGTGTAGTTATGGGGCAGATAGGCGTTATGTTCGTCCGAGTCAAAGGCAAACTGCAGAACTTTCATTCCCGGGAAACCGAGGGTGTCGCGCAACAGCTCCACCTCCGGGGTGATAACCCCGAGATCTTCCGCGATTATCGGCAACTCTCCCAGATGTTTTTGTATCTCGGCAAAAAATGCCAACCCAGGCCCCTTGACCCATTTCCCATTGATTGCGGTCTCTTCCGCTGCCGGAATCTGCCAGTACGCTTCAAACCCGCGAAAATGATCGATACGAACCACATCCACCGTCTTACAGATATGAAGAAACCGCTTCCCCCACCAATCAAGCAGGGCTTCATTCATTTTCCCGCCGTCGCCATACCACTTGAAAAGAGGGTTTCCCCAGCGCTGGCCGGTGTCGCTGAAATAATCCGGCGGCACGCCTGCCACATGGGTTGGCTGTCCTGTTTTTGGATCAAGGAGAAAGCATTCCTGGTTCGCCCAGACATCGGCGCTGTCCAGCGCGACATAGATGGGAATATCTCCGATAATTTTTACACCGTGGCTGTGGGCGTAATCCCGCACAATCTGCCATTGGGAAAAAAAGCAAAACTGCACAAATTTATGAAAAAGAATGCGCTCCGACATGGTTTCACGCAGTTTGGCAAGGGTATCGGGATTCCGCCTGGCAATGTCCTCCTGCCACGAAAACCACGGGTTTGAATTAAATTTTTCCCGCAGCGCCATGAAAAGCGCATAGTCCTCAAGCCAATCCATCTTCCGGCAGAATCCTGTAAACGCAGCCGGCTCTTCAGCCGCACGAAACTGCAGAAAGGCAAATTCAAGAATTTTCTCCTTAAAAGCAAGGACAGCGCTAAAATCGACCAGATATTCGGAAAAACCGTGCAGTATTTCCACCTGCTCACGCCGAAGAAATCCCGCCCCGACGAGTTGCGCAGGATCGATGAGCAATGGATTGCCGGCAAAGGCTGAGAGGCTCATGTAAGGCGAATTGTCAAAGATGGAACACACCGGCCCATATGGCAGGATCTGCCAATGGGTCTGTCCGGACGCACGCAGGAAATCGATGAACTCGAAGGCGGATTTGCCAAGAGTCCCGATACCAAAAGGGCCCGGCAGGGAAGTAAGATGCAGAAGGACGCCGCTGCCTCGCTGGTTGTGCATGATTGCCGCCCTCTTTTTTTTATGAATGTCATGGCCTGGGGGGTACATGGCCAAGCAGGAACATCAGCATGTATCATACAGAAATCCGGTCCCTCTCTCCAAATAAAAATACCTCATGACACGCACACCAACCGTTGCGCCGGAAATATCTTCAATATCATCACGCAATTGCCTATCCAACCGCCACAGGGTATTATAGCGAAAACTTCATTCGGCAAAAAAGGAGCCACACCATGACCCTTTCCACCCTTGGCAGTTTTATCGGGGGCATCGGTTTTTTTCTTCTCGGGATGCAGCTCATAACCGAAGGACTCAAAATTGCCGCGGGCAACACTCTGCGCTCCATCCTGGAACGATCCACCGCCACTCCGCTCAGGGGCATTTTCTCCGGCGCCCTCATCACTTCCCTGGTGCAGTCCTCCAGCGCAGTGACCGTTGCCACCATCGGTTTCGTCAATGCCGGGCTCATGAACCTCATGCAGGCCATTACCATTACTTACGGAAGCAATATCGGCACCACCATGACCGGATGGCTGGTGAGTCTGGTGGGTTTTCAATTCGACATCAAAAGCTTTGCCCTGCCCCTCATCGGATTCGGCATGTTTCTGCGCCTCACTAAAGGCAACAGCCGCTACGGCGCACTGGGTGAAACCCTTGCCGGTTTCGGCATCTTTTTCACCGGGATCGACCTTCTCAAGACCACCTTTACCGGTTCCGGAATCGACATGCCGGTCGCACTGCTGGGCAGCGGCGTGGGAAGCCATCTCGTCTTCCTGGCCCTTGGTTTTCTGCTCACCGTGGCCATGCAGTCTTCCAGCGCGGCCATCGCCATCACCCTCACCGCAGCAGCCGGAGGGGTTATCCCCTTTGACAGCGGCGCCTCCCTGGTCATCGGCGCCAACATCGGTTCCACCTCCACCGCAGCCTTGGCCGCGCTGGGCGCTACCCCCAATGCCAAGCGGGTTGCCACGGCCCACGTCATCTTCAATCTGGTAACCGGAGGCGTGGCCCTGCTGCTTCTCCCTTTTCTGCTTCAGGCCCTGATCATCTTCCCGCTGCTTTTGGATGTGCAGACCAACTCCACCATGCTGCTGGCCATGTTTCACTCCGTCTTCAATATTCTCGGGGTCTGCCTGATGTGGCCATTCACCCGAAACATGACCAAACTGCTTACAGGCTGGTTCCGTTCCCATGAAGAAGACGAGGCGCACCCCCTCTATCTTGACAAAAATATCGCCGCAACCCCGGTGCTGGCCTTCCATGCCCTGGCCAAGGAAATTGGACGGATCGGCATTATTGCCCGCCGCATGGCCAAAGGGGCCATGAGCAGCGAGGGCGGCCCAAGTCTGCAGCTCGAAACCGACCGTCAGATTCTGCTCAAGCTGGAGATCGAGGTGGGCAACTTCATCAACCTGATCCGGCGGGGCAATCTGCCCGAGGAACTTGACCATGTTCTCCCCAATGCCCTGCGGGTTACCAGTTATTACCGGGAAGTTGCGGACGTATCCCTGCGGATCGCCCAGATGCAGCAGCAAGGAAGGCCGGTGGCCAATGCCGAACTGGCCCAGGAAATAAGCCTGTATAAACAGCATGTGGTAAAACTGCTGGACGTGGCCGATGTGGCAAGGGAAGACTATGAGGCAGAGGAATGTGCCGACTTGTTCAAGGAAACCGAGGAGATGTACCGGCATCTCAAATCAAGCCTGCTCAAGGCGGGAACCAAGGACATACTGCCGGTGGGACTGATGGTTTCGCTCATCGACCTGATGAGCGACGTCAGGCGCATTGCCGACCAGGTCGAAAAAGCAGCCCGCTATCTGACCACCCTGACCAGAGCCACCCCGGACGAAGAAGAGACTGCCTCAACAGAAACCGCGTCGTAACGGAGGCGGATTATCGATACAACCCGTGGGCCTCGATATAATCCGCCACCGCTGCGGGAACACGATCCCGGATGGACCTGCCCTGCCGGACGGCCTCCCGGATCTCGGTGGAAGACACCTTGATCGGGACCATGGCCACCGGATAAATGGCTCCTTGCCCGGGTTTCCCCTGCCAGCTGCCTTGCCCCTCATCAAAGGCAAACCCCGAGAAATTCGCGGCCACGGTCTGTGCGCACGACTGTTGACATTGATCAGGCCGACCCACCACCACAAAGCCGGCATGATCGAGAAGTTCTCCCTTCTCTTTCCAGGTGAAAACTTCGGCAAAGGCATCCATGCCGATGATGAAAAAAAGGTGAACGTCTTTGCCAAGGATCTGACCCAGAGTACGCAGGGTATCAATGCTGTAGGATGGGCCCACGCGTTCTGCCTCCAGAGGGGAAACGGAAAAACATGGCTTGCTCCCTACTGCCAATTCCAGCATGGCGACCCGGTGATCAAAAGCGGAGATGGCGTAGGTCGGCTTGTGCGGGGGCAAAAAAGCGGGAATATAGAGAATACTCGAAAGGGACAACGCCTGCCGGACTGTTTCGGCAACAGCCAGGTGGCCGTTATGCACCGGATCAAAGGTGCCGCCCAGGATGCCGATCCGTGTGCCGAGGTTATGCGGAAGTTTCACCCTGCGATCTCCGGACTCCCGCTTAAGCGCGGACCTGGCCGTCTCCGTAGACGATGAACTTCCTGGTGGTCAGCTCTTTCAACCCCATGGGGCCATAGGCATGCAGCTTGGTGGTGCTGATGCCGATCTCTGCACCCAGACCGAACTGGCCGCCGTCGGTGAACCGGGTTGAAGCATTGATCATAACCGCCGAGGCGTCGACCTCACGGAGGAACCGCTGCCCGTTGGCATAGCTGTTGGTGACGATCACCTCGGTATGCTGTGAGCCGTACTGGACAATATGGTCCATGGCCGCATCCAGATCATCAACAATCCGCACCGCCAGAATCAGGTCGAGAAACTCCATGCCGAAATCTTCGGGCAGAGCCGCGGTTATCTCCGGCAGAATCGTCTTGGTCTGCGGGCAACCCCGAAGCTCGACCCCGGATTTTTTCAACTCGCTCCAGACCTTGGGCAAGAATTCAGCAGCAATGTTCTTATGAACCAGCAAACCTTCCAGGGCGTTGCACACCCCGGGCCGCTGCACCTTGCCGTTTATCACGATATTCACTCCCATGTCCAGATCCGCGTCCGCATCGACAAAGACATGACACACGCCCTTGTAGTGCTTGAGCACCGGGATACGGGAGTTTTCGGCCACGAAACGGATCAGCCCCTCGCCGCCGCGCGGAATGATCAGATCGATCTGCTCGTCAAGAATGAGCATGGAAGTGACCGCTTCACGGTCCGTGACCGGAATCACCTGAACAGCCGCAGCCTCGATCTTCTCCGCGGCCAGAGACTCCTGCAGCACCTTGGCCAGGGCCAGATTGGAATGGATGGCCTCGGAACCGCCCCGAAGCAGAATGGCATTCCCGGCCTTAAGGCAAAGCGCCGCCGCGTCTACGGTCACATTGGGCCGGGACTCGTAGATCATGCCGATAACTCCCAAGGGGATGCGCATCCGGCCGACGGTTATGCCGCTTGGCCGCTTGACCATCTCGTCAATCTCCCCCACCGGATCGGGCAATGCGGCAACCTCGCGCAAGCCGCCGACCATGCTGTCGATCACCTTGTCGGTAAGCGCCAGACGATCGAGCATGGCGCTGGACAACCCCTTGGCACGGCCCGCAGCCAGATCCTTTTCATTCTCCTGCTGGATATACGGTTTCTGGGCAAGAAGCGCCTCGGCCATCTTCAACAGGGCGTTGTTCTTGGCAGTGGTGGAAAGATTGGCCATATTCCGGGACGCCTTTTTGGCGGCCATTGCCATCTGTTTGATCGTTTCCTGAATGGACATATCTGGTACTCCTTTACAGATCACGGCAGTCAGCTGATAGCTGTAGCTATAATATTACCAAGTTATCTCTATGGATAACCTCGTCGCTGTCTTTGGCCCGCTCCAACACCTTTTCTATCTGGCTGGTTTTCACACCCTTGATTCTGTCGATATCAGCGGAAGCATAGTTGACCAGACCGGCGGCAAGGGGTTCGCCCTTCTCGCTCAGGCAATGCACCGGCGCTCCGATGCCGAACCTGCCGCGGACCTCAAGGATGCCGGAAGGGAGCAGGCTTTTGCCCCCCTGCAGCAAGGCTTTGCAGGCGCCTTCATCAAGAACCAAAGAGCCTTGCGGCCGGAGGGTATAGGCAATCCAGTGCTTGCGGCTCGCCAATTTTTCTTCCTGGGGCAGAAAAAAGGTCCCGACCAGTTCCCCGGCAAAAAGCCGGGAGATGGTGTCCGGCTCACGGCCCGGACCGATGAAGGAACACCCGCCGCGCGCCGAGACCATCTTGGCGGCCTTGACCTTGCTCCCCATGCCGCCGGTGCCCAGAGCGCTCTGCACATTCCCGACCATAGCCTGAACCGTGCCGTCAATCTTTGTCACGGTATACACCGGTCTGGCTTCGGGATTGGTGAGCGGATTGGCGGAAAACAGTCCCGGCACATCGGTCAGGCAGACAAAGATATCCGCTTCGGTGAGATTGGTTACCATGGCGCCCAAGGCATCATTGTCGCCAAAACGCAGCTCCTCCACGGAAACAGTATCGTTTTCGTTGATGATTGGGATCAACCCCCAGTCCAGCAGGGTAAAGAGGGTATTACGGACATTGAGATACCGGTCACGATGCGACAGGGCATCATGGGTAAGGAGAACCTGGGCCACCTTCTGACCCAACTGTTCGAAAATCTTTTCATAAGAGCGCATCAGGCTGCTCTGGCCGATGGCAGCCGCAGCCTGCTTTTCCCGCAGAGTCAGGGGACGGTCGCCAAGCGCCATTTTCCGTCGGCCTGCCGCGACCGCGCCGGAACTGACCAGAATCACCTGACGGCCACTCTGCCTCAGCGCACAGATTTCCCTGGCAAGATTGTCCAGCACGGGATGGTTCAACCCTTCGCCGGTGGTGAGCACGGCGCTGCCCACCTTGATCACTACCCTTTTGGCCCGGTCAAGAAACAGGCGCCGCAGCGCCAGGTCTTCGTCATGTTCCATCGCTGCGGTCATCACGCCTCTCTTTCTATCAACATCTCTCCCAACGCTTGCTGCAATTGCTTCAGCCCCTGCCCGGTAAGCGCCGAAATGGCAAAGGGCCTGACCCCCTCCGCCTTGAAAAACATATCCTGCAGGGATGCAAGCCGTTGCTCGTCTTCCAGCAGATCAATCTTGTTGAGCACCACCACGCGCTGCCGATCCATCAACTCATCGTTATACACGCGCAACTCGTTTTCCAGGGTGCGGTATTCCTGCAAGGGCTGGTCATCTGCGGTTGAAGCATCAATGACATGGAGAAGGATCTGGGTGCGTTCGATGTGGCGCAAAAATTTATGACCAAGCCCTGCCCCGGTGTGGGCTCCCTCGATCAACCCGGGAATGTCCGCAATAATGCAGGAAACGGAATCGTCAAGATGCATGACTCCAAGCTGCGGCTCAAGGGTGGTGAAGGGATAGTCGGCAACCTTGGGGTTGGCGGCGGACAGTTTGGAAAGCAGCGTGGATTTGCCGGCATTGGGCAGGCCGATCAGACCGATGTCCGCCAGCAGCTTCAGCTCGATGCGAAACCAGCGCTCCTCGCCTTCCTTACCCTTGGTGGCAATACGGGGCGCCCGGTTCTGGGCCGAGGCAAAATGGACATTGCCCTTGCCGCCTTCGCCGCCACGGGCTGCGAGAAAACTGTCGCCATCGTGCAGCAACTCGGCCAGCACTTCACCGGTTTCCGCATCCTTGAGAATGGAACCCAAGGGAACGTACAAGGTAAAACTTTCCCCCTTGCGGCCATACATTTTCTTGCCACGACCGGGAGTGCCATTCTGCGCGAGAAAGTGGGATTTAAAACGAAAGTCAAGAAGAGAGGCAAGCTTGCGGGAGGCCTCGATCGTTACCGAGCCCCCATCGCCGCCATCACCCCCGTCGGGGCCGCCTTTGGGAACAAACTTTTCCCGTCGGAAACTCACACATCCATTGCCGCCGTCTCCGGCTTTGACAAAGAACTTTGCTTCATCTATAAACGCCATCGTCGCCGCCAGTAAGTATTGCTGCCGGAGGCTGCTGCGGCACCATGAAGTGCAACCGCAGCAGCAGGCACAGACTATTTAGGAGCCGTTGCGAAATAACCGGAGCCTTCCTGATTGGTTCGTTACGGCTCCTTATGCCGTTTCTCTATTCGGACAACGGCATTATTTTGCTAGAACGGCTTAGTTGGCTTCAACCGGGTAAATGCTGACCCTTTTTCTGTTGCGGCCGAATTCTTCGTATTTCACAACGCCGTCAATCATGGCGAACAGGGTAAAATCACGCCCCAGGCCGACATTTTTTCCGGGGTGGATCTTGGTGCCGACCTGGCGAACCAGGATATTGCCGGCCCGAACAATCTGCCCGCCGAATCTTTTCACCCCTCGCCGTTGCGAGTTACTGTCACGACCGTTTTTTGAGCTGCCGCCCGCTTTCTTATGTGCCACAATAACACCTCGTGTGTTTCAATTCTGATGGTGTTCCACACACGCATCAGTGGTTTTTTCGACTACTCAAACCTTCCCGGCCTTTTCAGGCGGAAATTTCCTTGATCTCAAGGGAGGTAAAAGGCTGACGATGACCGGTTTTCACACGATACGCCTTTCGGCGTCTCTTCTTGAAAACCAGAACTTTCTTGGCCTTGTCCTGCTCAACAATGCTGGCCATGACTTTGGCGCCGTTGAGAACGGGCTGTCCAACCTTGACATCTTCTCCATCGGCAATGAGGAGAACATCGGACAACTCAATGGTATCACCAATATTGCCGGCAAGTTTTTCAACCCGGACGCGCTCGCCAGGTGCAACCTGATACTGCTTACCGCCGGTACGAATGATTGCGTACATAATTCCTCCAACAACTGAACTCTTCAAGAGATAAACGGCTGATGCCAGCCGACTCGGTGAACAATACTTCTTTTCATCCCGCAACAGGTGGTCTCGGATACAGATGAAAACCAGCGGACAAGACCGATGTGACAACCAAATCTTGCCTGGTGCGTGAAACCGATCTTAATACCATACAGGGCTACATTGTCAAGCAAGAATATCCCGCATGCAGGCAAAAAGCGTCCCAGGTCCGCTCTTTTTTAAACCTTCGCCGTAAGCGCTTATTCCTTGCCCCAGAGAATCTCGTATTTTTCCATGTGAATATCCCGAACCGGCTCGATGACAATCTGCTTGCCCGTTGAACCCTGAAGATAATCAATGGTCGCCGCCTCCTCTTTGAGCATCATGGCCGCCACTTTCGGATGCACCTTCAAGCTGACCGTGCCGGTCGCAGCCTTCCTGGCCTCGCGCTCAAGTTTGCGAAAAATCTCATAGCAGATGGTCCGGCCCGATTTCAACATGCCGTCGCCATGGCAGTACAGACAGGGCTCACACATCATATGCCGCAGGTCCTCGCGGTTGCGTTTCCGGGTCATCTGCACCAGGCCGAACTCGGAAACCCGGAGAATATTGATCCGGCTCTTGTCCTTTTTTGCCGCCTCCTTGAAAGCGGAAAAAACCTCCTCACGGTGGATCTCCTCTTCCATGTCGATGAAGTCCACAATGATGATGCCGCCGATATTGCGCAATCTCAGCTGGTAGGCGATTTCCTTCACCGCCTCCATGTTGGTCTTGAAGATGGTTTCCTCAAGACCGCTTTTCCCGACATACCGCCCGGTGTTCACGTCGATAACCGTCAGGGCCTCGGTGGTTTCGATGATGATGTAGCCGCCGCAGCGAAGCCAGATCTTCTTGTCCAGAGCCCGGTTGACATCCATCTCGACCCCATGGGCGTCAAACAGGGGAATCTGGCTGTCCGAAAGCCGCACCCTTCCCTGCAACCGCGGGGCAAAGGTCTCCACAAAATGCTGCACCCGGTGGAATGTTTTCTGGTCATCGACCACAACCTGCTCCACTTCCGGAGAAAAGATATCGCGCACCACCCGGAGAGTAATATCGAGATCCTCATACACCAGGCTCGGGACGGCAGCCTTGGCTGCGATATCCTGAATTTCCTCCCAGGTGTGCATAAGGAACTCCATGTCCGCCTCAAGGTCTTCGTTGGTGGCGTTCTCCGCCACGGTCCGCACGATGAACCCGGTCCCGGCAGGCCGCAGGGTCTCTATGTCCTGCCGGAGCTGCTTGCGCACTGTTTCGTCTTCAATCTTGCGGGATATCCCGATATGGTCGGTCATGGGCATGAAGACCAGATTCCGGCAGGGCAAGGTAATGTTACAAGTCAATCGCGCGCCTTTGGTTCCGAGAGGCTCCTTGCAGATCTGAACCAGGATATCCTGTCCTTCGGTGAGCAGATCGCCGATATTCAGCCCCGGTGTCCGCCGACACAGGGAGTCCGGAGTCTCGTTGCCGCAACAGCCGCCGCTGCAATCCTCGGACCGGTCGCTTTTTGCCAGACGCTTTTCAAAATCGTCGGTGGTGATATGGACATCATCCACGTAGAGAAACCCGGTTCGCTCCAGCCCGATATCCACAAAGGCCGCCTGCATGCCGGAAAGAACCCGGACAACCCGCCCCCGGTAAATATTGCCGACCAGCCCCTTCTCCCGGGGCTGCTCCAGATAAAACTCCACCAGATTACCGTGTTCCACCAGGGCAATCCGGATCTCATAGGGTGTAGCATTGATCAGCAGTTCGGTAGACATGACTCTCACCAGACAAATAAATTAAAAAAATAAAAAAACAACGCAACGGCGGAAAGCGTAAAGACTTCGGCTTGTTCCAGCCGTTATCCTTCACTTACACGCCCTGGCGTCACCTTCTTTTTGTCATAAAAAAAACCAGCAACTTTTCACTCTTCATTTTTCACTTTTCATTTGCAAAAAACGGCTCACTTGCCACCTTCAAAACCCTGCCCCGGCGAATCTCTTCTTCCGGCAACGCGAAAAGCTTGGCAGCCACCTCAAGCGGTTTGCCGCCCGGTTGCCCCGGAGCGCTGAACAGGGAAACCTCCAACAGCCCCTCGGGGGTCAGCCGCAACCCCTGCAACAGCGGCCGCAGATCGAGATGCCTTTCCTGCCCTTTGCGCATAACCACCACCGGCAAGCTTTCCTGGGCCATCACCCGATCAAGCTCCTGCTGGGCGGGAAGCTGCGGCAGGCGGAGATGGTAGGAGGTCACCACCGTGCCCGCGTGTTCCTTGCCCGCCAGGACTGCACGGCTCACGGATAGCCCCTCGGGAAGCTGCTTGTTCATCGTTGCGACAAATACACCAAGGTCGGAGGGCGGCTCCCAGAGATCGATCAGGACAAATTCAGCCAGGCTTTCCGTACCCAGCGGCAAGGCCGGACTGAACGAAACCTTGGGGGTCGGATTGAACCCTTGCGAAAAATTAAGCGGCAGCCTGGCCCGGCTGAAGGCCCGGAAAAAGACCTGAATCAGTTCAAGATGACTGAGCAGTCTGGCATTGCCCAACCGCGAATAGGTAAGTTTGTATACAAAATGCTGACGGACAACCTGCTTGGCGGAGGAAACATCCGACTGAACAGCTTCATTGCCGGCAACCTCCGGCCCGGTCTCTCCGCTTTTGCAGCGGTGAACAACAGGTTTGAGGGTTTTCAGATCGCAGACCCCGCATTGCTGACAACCATGCACCCGGCAGTCCGGGGTGTATTCTTCCCGCAGCGCCTTGTCATATTCCTCGGCAAAAAAATCATCCCGGACACCAACGCCAAGGTGCTGCCAGGGCAGAGGCTCATCCGCTTCCCTCCGGCGCAGATAATTCTCCAGCTCCAATCCGCACGCTTCAGCCGCAGCCTGCCAACGGCTCAGATCAAAATGCTCGGACCAGGCATCAAGACGCGCCCCTCTCTGCCAGGCTTCCACAAGCAACCGACCAAGACGCCGATCGCCCCTGGAAAAAACACCTTCCAGAAAACTCATCCGCGGATCATGCCGCTTCAGGGTGCAATTTTTGCCATACAACCGTTTTTTAATCGCATCCATCCGGGCATAGCCTTCGGCTATTGAAAGCTGCGGCTCACGCTCAAACACGGTATGGGGCTTGGGAACAAAGGTGGCGGCGCTCACGTTTACCCGGCAGTTGCCTCCCCGCCCGGCCTTCAGCACCTTCTGGGCCAGGGCCGGGATCGCAGCCACATCTTCCTCGGTTTCAGTGGGCAATCCGAACATGAAGTACAGCTTGATCAATTTCCAGCCCAAGCCATAGGCCGCCTCTGCGGTGGCCATCAAATCTTCCTCGGTAATGCCCTTGTTGATCACCCTGCGCAATCGATCGCTCCCGGCCTCGGGGGCCAGGGTAAAGCCGGTCTTGCGCACCCTTTTGATCTGCTCCATGATCGCCGGGGTGAGGGTGCCGACCCGTAAGGACGGCAGAGAAACGGAAACATGCTCCCTGGAAAATCGATTCATCAAACGGACCAGCAGCTCGCTGAGGCAGGAATAATCGCCGGTGGAAAGCGACAGCAGGGCCAACTCCTCAAAGCCTCCCTCGGCAATGCCCTTTTCCGCCATGGCAAAAACTGTATCCGGAGTCCGTTCCCGCACCGGCCGATAGATCATGCCCGCCTGACAAAAACGACAACCCCGTGTGCAACCCCGAGCGATCTCAAGCCCGAGCCGGTCATGAACGATACGGGTAAGCGGCACCAGAGGCGGCTGTTCAATGGTGGCGCCTTCCAGGTCGGCAAGTATCCTGCGCCGGACCAATCCTTTGCCGGAAAGCGCCCGCATCCCTGAAAAATTGCCGCCCGCATCATAGCGCGGCTCAAAAAAAGACGGGACGTATACCCCCTCGATCCGGCCAAGCCGCTCCAAAACCGCCTGCCGCGCTTCTCCATTTTTCTTGGCGAGACGGACTGTATCGGCGATTTCAAGAACAGCCTCCTCCCCGTCTCCGAGAAGAATGGCGTCAAAAAAGTCAGCCACCGGCTCAGGGTGAAACGCGCAGGGCCCGCCGCCGATCACCAGAGGATGCGCATCAGTCCGATCCTTGCTGTAAAAAGGAATCCCTGCCAGATCAAGCATGGTGAGGATATTGGTGTAGCAGAGCTCATAGGGCAGAGTGATGCCGAGGATGTCAAAATCGACCACCGGCCGTTGCGACTCTAGGGAAAAGAGAGGCAGCTTCCCGGAGCGGAGCAGCTCCTCCAGGTCGCGATCCGGGGTATACACCCTTTCGGCCAAGAGATCTTCCCGCGCATTGACAATATGATACAAAATCTGCAAACCCTGATGGGACATGCCGAGTTCATAGATGTCCGGAAAAGCGAGAACCATGCGAAGGGAAACGGCGCTCCACTCCTTCTTTACGACATGCAGCTCATTGCCGCCGTACCTGCTGGGTTGCCTTACTTGCGGCAGCAGGGCATCAATCTCGTTGTTCATCTGAAAATTCCTATGTAAAACCGAGTTGTTGTGCTCGGTTGGTCGTTATAGTGTCGGCCTGAACGAAGCGAAGGACTATACTCGTTACTCAACAGGCACCAGTTTGAATCCGGAAGGCAGTTCCACCCTGAAATCCTCCGCGTTGAAACCGACATCGAACAGCCAGTCTCCCAGGGTAAGTTCCATGAGCGCGCCGTTATGGTTCACATGAATGCTGATCAATCCCGGCAGACGGCAATTGTCCGGCACGCCTTCAGGGGCTTGCCCATAATCATCATACCGGACATCGACCAGGATTTGACCGTCGGAATCTGCCACCAAATGACGGCGGATCACCTGTTGATCCGGATCAAAAAGCACATGCCGCCGAAACGGTTCCACTCCTGAAACCTCCGTAACGTAGGCAAGTTCCAACCAGACTCCATGCCCTTCCGGATTCTGAGCCACGGAAAAAATCCGCAGCCGTTCAGGCGCCAGCCTGCCTGAAAGCCAATAGAAGCCATGAAGCGGGTCAAACCCCTGCGGGGCATATTTTTTAAAAGCGGCAGCCGTAACCAGCCCCTCATACCCCTTGCCTTCCGGAACCGAGACATAGCGGAAAAATGTCCCGTCCGTGACCAGAAACATCAAGGGCTGGCCAAGGGGATTCAGGCCGGTGAATTTAAAAAATGAGGGGGCCTTGGCTTGAACAAAGCCGGAAATCGTTCCATTGTGCACAAGTGATTTCAGTGAAAGCCGTACCTGGGCATCCAGACAGCAGGAGCAATCCAGTTGCCGCGCCATGACCTCATGGAACAAGGCGACGACTTCCTGTTGCCGCACTTCAGCAAGCGGCCGGGTTGCCGGAAGTGTTGCGCAGCCGCTGCCGAACAGCAGAAAAACGACAAGCCCTCCGAACACGGCACGAATACAACCACGGTTCATTTTGCGCCGCCGGTATGGCCGTCTTTTGAGATCAAGGCCTCGAGTTTGCGACGGACACCTTCCTTCTTCTCTTTTTCATCGTATTGTTCGATCGATTTCATATAGGCGTTGCGGGCCTTCAGGATATCATTGTTCTGCACATACGCATCCCCAAGATGCTCGTAAATCGTAGGATCATCCGGAGACAGCGCCACAGCCAGCTCCAACTCGCGGACCGCCGCCGGAAAATCCCCCAGCCGGTAATAGACCCATCCCAGGCTGTCCCTCACAAAGCCATCCTTAGGCAACAGTGCGACAGCCTGCTCTATATAGGCCTTGGCTTCTTGCAGATTGCGCCCTTCATCGGCCCAGGTATATCCAATGTAGTTCAAAGCGCGCGCATGTTTCGGCTCCCGCTTCAAAACCTCTTCCATCTGGAGCATGGACCCGGCCACATCGTCCATTTTATGGAGCAGCAGGGCATATTCGTAATGCACCTCGACATTGTCCGGAAAATCGACAAAGGCCTGGGTGAACACTCCGTGGGCCTTATCATTTTTATTCTGACCGGCATACAGCATTGCCAATCCCACATAAAAATTAAGCCGCCGGTGCTGTTTGTCGGCCATGGCCTGCCGCAGGATTTTTTCCGCTCCGGAAAAATCCTTTTCCTCCTGCATGATTCTGGCCAGCATGAGAATTGATTCTTCATATGCCGGACTGGTCGGCCGCACCTGCTGGAGAAGCTTTTTCGTGGCAGCAAGATCGCCCTGCTGGTAATAAGCCAGAATCAGCAGCGCCCTGGCAGCGTCTGACTGCGGGTCCTTCTTGAGGATTGCATTCAGCCGCATGACAGCATCCAGACGCCTTCCGGCATCGAGAAGAATCCGGCAGATGGCAAGCTCCACCTTGACCGGATTGGCCGACACATCACGCAGTTTCTCCATCTCCTGCAGCGCCTTGTCTACCTCTCCCTGTCTGAAATAGAGATTGGCCAGAAAACTCCGGGCCCTCTCATCGGAAGGATCTTCTTCGATAATCCGCCCGTAGATGGCAACGGCTTCCGGATAGCGCTTCTCCTGCTCATACAGTTCCGCGGCCTCATAGGCCAGCATCGTCGACCAGTTGAGAGTCAGAGCCTTGTCAAAAGCCTCGGCCGCCTTATCGAAAAGGCGCATTTCCTGATAGAGTTTCGCCAGATAATAGAATCCGGCATAGGAATCCGGGTTGAGTTCCGCCAATTTTTCCAGAACCTGCCTGGCCTTCTCGTAATCGTGCAAACGAGCATACAACCCGCCCAGCAGCAGGCGGACATTGAAATTTTTCGGATCGTCGACCAGAATTGCCCGGTACATCTCGGCCGCTTCTCCGTAGCGCTCCATGATACTGTAAAGATTGGCGAGAAGCGCCCGCGATTCCGGGTTTTTCGGATCCAGCTCGATGAGCTTGTTCACCCATTCAACGGCCTGTTCCTTTTGCCCGGTTTTGACCAGAAGCGTGGCCAGGGAGCGCATGACGTGCCCGGCCATCCGGTCGCAGACCAGCGCCTGCTTGTAGGCGTAGATGGCCTCATCGTAATACCCTTCAATCTCGGCCGACTTGCCCCAGAGGAAATTGAAATAGGAGCAGCCCCTGTCCACCGCCTCTTCATAGGGCTCAATCTCCGCCGCAAAGGGCGGCTGTCCGGGAACACCCTGAATGGTTGGGGCGCACGACAGGCAACAAAGGGCCAACCCACCGGCAATCAACAGACGCTTCAGCATACAGCTTCTCCCCTTATCCCCAAACCCTGGCCCAATCCATGATTTTCCCGAACAACTGCCATATTTCACAAATCAATTATATTTCCGGCTCAAAAAGCTCGGCCACATTTTTCATAACCAGACCATGCACGGCTTCGGCATTCCCGGTTCCATCAACACGTCGGATGTATGAGCCCTTGAGTCCGGCAAATATACCGGCCACCCGGGTCAACGCCTCTTCCTGCTCAAAATCGTTCAAGGTCTCGCCACGAAGCTTTTGCACCCGGTGAACCCCAAGAGAAACAGGCGCCTCCAGCATAATAACCATATCCGGCACCGGCGCAAACAATTCATTTGCCGCAATGATTTTTTGCGGATCATGACCTGCCGCCCCCTGATAAGCGGCGGTTGAGAAATAATACCGGTCGGTAAGCACCACCTCGCCGCGAGCCAGAGCCGGTGCAATCACCTGGGCCACATGTTCACGACGGTCATCGAGAAAAAGAGCCAACTCCTCTTCCGGGGTGACGCTCTTCCTGTTTTTATACAACTCTCTGATTTTCCGGCCATATTGACCATCTGTTGGCTCACGGGTGGCAATCACCCTGAATCCTCGCCGGCGCAATACTTCAGACAACATCTTTATCTGGGTGGTCTTCCCGGTCCCGTCGATTCCCTCAAAGGCGATGAGCCATCCTTTTTTCTTCATGCACCGTCACTCTCTACAGCTTACAGCTTTTGTCTGTTGGCAACAATGATCCTGGCCATTGAGACCGCCGCACCAAGACTCGCAGGGTCAGCCATCCCTTTTCCCGCGATATCGTATGCAGTGCCGTGATCCACCGAGGTCCGGACAATGGGCAGCCCCAGGGTCACATTCACCCCGTCGCTGAAATGCAGGAGCTTGAAAGGAATCAAGCCCTGATCGTGGTACATGCAGACCACCGCGTCAAACTGCCCCGATGCCGCCTTATTGAATACCGTATCCGGCGGAAACGGACCCTCAACCAGCCAACCGGCCTGGCGACCATCCGCAACAGCCGGAGCAATAACACGCTGTTCCTCATCGCCGAACATGCCGTCTTCACCAGCATGGGGGTTCAAACCCGCGACAGCCAAGCGGGGCTGGGCCACACCAAAGTCATCACGCAAAGCTCTGCCGGTAATCCCGATCATCCGCAGCACCGATTCCCGGGTAACGGCTCCCGGCACTTCTGCCAGGGATTGATGGATGGAGACCAAGGTAATCTTGAGCGTGGAACCCGCCATCATCATGGCATAATCCCGGGCCTGACAGAGTTCGGCCAGCATCTCCGTATGTCCGGGAAACCGGTAACCACCGGCCTTGAGCGCGCCCTTGCTGATGGGGCAGGTCACCAGCCCGGCCAGGTGATTCTGCTGAACAAGCCGAACCCCTTCTTCGATATAAGACCCCATGGCCCGGCCTGTTTCGCTGGTTGGCTTTCCCCAGCATAATCCGGCACCAAGATCTGACAGGGAAAGAACATTGAGCGACTGGGGTTGACAGGATGCGCCCGGCTGCCAGTCGACGATCCGGACTGCGATGCCAAGCGACTCGGCGCAACGAAGCAACACTCCCCTGTCACCGATGACCACGGGAAACGCCTCATCACCGCCCCGGGAAAAAAGGCGCAGAATGATCTCCGGTCCAATGCCGACCGGACAGCCCATGGTAATAGCCAGGGGCGGATATTTTCCTTTGTCTTCAAGCAAAACTTTCACTCCCCATAGCACAGATCAAATGCGTTTTTCGCAAGCTCGATTATTGGCGCGGCATCCCCGGAAACGCTGATCGCAACCACATCAAAACGGGCCGGCTGCCCTTCCCTTTCCGTTTCAGCCAGGTACTGCAACGCCGCCTTGGAAATCTGGCGGCATTTGGCCGGAGTCACCGCTTCAAAGGGATGCCCGCACTGATGCCCGCGTCTGGTCTTGACCTCGACAAAAACCAGGGTTCCATGCTCTTCGGCAATAATATCGATTTCCCCCTGCCTGGTTCGGTAATTTTTCACAATAACCCGATACCCTTGCCGGACAAGATACTGACATGCGAGTTCCTCTCCCTGCTGCCCGAGGGGAGTTGTAACCAGTTTTTTTATTTTTCCAAACATTCGCGCACCGGCTTAAAACTCAGACGATGGATGGGGCAAGGGCCGATTTCACGAATGACCCGGCGGTGCTCGGCGGTTGGATATCCTTTATGCCCGGCGAAGTTATATTGCGGGTATTCGAGATGATATTTTTCCATGATGGCATCCCGGGTCACCTTGGCGACAATGGAAGCCGCAGAGATGGAAGCGCTGCGCGAATCGCCCTTGATCAGGGCTTTCTGCTCCACAGGCATCGGCACGGTAAACTTGCCGTCAACCAACAGAAAGTCAGGCAGTACGGACAACATTTCAACCGCCTTTTTCATGGCCAGCAGAGAGGCTTGCAGTATATTGATTCGGTCGATCTCCGCGGAAGAAACAATGCCGATCCCGATTCCGGCATCAAGAACAGTCAGTTGCTGCGCCAGCTCCTTGCGGGCATTGGCACTCAATTTTTTGGAATCCTGGAATTGCTGGTAATTGCAGTGAGGCGGAAGAATAACGCAGGCGGCAACCACAGGGCCGGCCAGAGGGCCCCGGCCTGCCTCGTCGGTGCCGGCCACGGTGGCGTATCCCTGACTGATCAGAGATCGTTCAATGGCAAAGGTGTCTCCAGCAGAAGAGGCCGGCCACAGTGTTATCGCCTTGGGCAAGACGCACCACCTTGTGTGATAAGCCGCTGGGCAAAGGGCCGGAGCCGATATACAGAGCCGCATACAGGGCTACGACACGGACCGGTCAAGAAAACAGCATTGTCTCGCAACGGCTCCTGGTCCGGAAGGACCACGAATGAAAGGGCCACGGTTTCCCGTGGCCCGGCAATGGCGGTACTATAAAAAAACCGACGTGCAGGAGCAACATGATTGCTCCTGACCGGGGTGTTACGAACGGACTAGTTGATGCCTTTTTCCCTGATTCTCGCTGCCTTGCCACGCAGATTGCGCAGATAGTACAGACGCGAACGGCGAACACGGCCTTCGCTCACCAGTTCGATCTTATCGACCCGGGGAGAGCATAACGGGAAGGTTTTTTCCACGCCAACGCCATGGGAGATTTTGCGGACAGTAACGCTGGCCCCCATAACCCCTTTACGCCGACGGATAACAACCCCCTGAAAAAGCTGGGTCCTTTCCTTGTTGCCCTCGACGATCCGGATATGTACCTTTACGGTATCGCCGGGACGAAAGTCCGGCATGTCATGCCGCATATTCTCTTGTTCCATCTGCTCAATAATGTTCATAGTTTTTCCTCTTTCAACCCCTTAAGGTAACTGATTCCACTGGGCCATTATACACGCCCACACTGTTTTTTCAATGCTTAGGAGCAGTTACGGAACAAAACAGGTGAGCATGTTCCGTTATGCGGCCCCTCATGCCGTTTTTGACATTCAGACGGCAAGGTTATCTCGTTACTACGGCTTACCCAACACTCTGTCCAGAACAATGGCCGCAGCCGATCGGACAGAAAGATGATTATATTCGCCAAAGCCGGAAATAGGCGGCAATAATGCGTCAACATCCGCAAAAACATCCGGGGTCATGCCCCAGCCGGTACCGAACAATATCAGGTGCGGCTCTCCGGCAAAAATCAGCCGCCGCGCTTCCGAAAAATCAAGCTGCCTGGCATGCGGCTTGGCGCTTGTGGCCAGAACCGTCGGCTTTCGCTGCCACTTGGCCTGCACCAGATCGTACAACTCAGCCAGATCGCTGCATACCCGCACAAGGGCCAAAGCCTCTTTGCGCTTCGGGTTATAGGTCGCTCCATGTCCCGTTTGCCAGTGTTCGAGAATTTCACCGACCAACGCCTGCTGATCCGCAAACGGAGTGACAATGTACAAGGTATCGATGCCAAAGGTTCTGCCTGCCCTGGCAATATCATGCAGGTCCAGATTGGTTACCGCCGAACCGATGGCCTCGCCGTTCTTGTTGCAGACCGGATAATGGACCAGCGCCAGATCAAGCCGCAGAACGGGTTGATCCGGGCATTGCACACCTTCTTGTCTCACTGCTCCTCCGGCCGGCTTTCCCAGCCGCTTTCCCGCAACCTGGCAAGAAGTCCCTGCCGTTGTAAAATCTTCAACTCGCCGGCACTGAAACGCATTCCGGCAACAAGATCCGGTCGCTTGGCAAAAGTCCTTTCCACTGCGGCAACAAGCCGCCATTCAGCAACCGCGCCATGGTCTCCGGAAAAAAGCACTTCCGGAGCCGGGATTCCTTCAAAAAGCCTGGGCCGCGTATACTGCGGAAACTTTAACCCGCCCCGACTGAAGGTGTCATACCCTGCCGAATCCGCACATCCCAATACCCCGGGCCGCAGCCTGGAAATGGAATCTATGAGAATCATGGCTGCCAATTCGCCGCCGGTGAGGATATAATCGCCGATGGAAATTTCCTCATCAACATACCGGGCGGTAAAGCGTTCATCCACCCCTTCATAGCGGCCGCAGACCAGAAGCAGCCGGTCATACCCGGCCAGCTCCTCGGCCACAGCCTGAGTATAGGGCCGCCCCTGGGGGCTCAAAAGAATCACCCGCCCGGGCTGGGGAGCCATGGCTTGCACAGTCTGCACTGCGGCGGCAAGCGGTTCCGGCTTCATGACCATGCCTTCTCCGCCGCCAAATGGGCGGTCATCGGTCATGGCATGCTTGTCAAGCGCATAATCCCGGATGTTGTGGCAGGCAATTTCTATCTGCCCCGCTTCCTGCGCCCTGCGGATTATCCCCTCCTTGAGCGGAGAATCCAGTAACTCCGGAAAAATCGTCAGTACGTCAAATCTGATGGTTTCGCCCACGGAAGCTACACTCACCGGCCCGTGACACAGGGACGAAAAGCTCCCGGCAACACTGCGGTCACTTGCGAATTGTGCCGGTTGGCGATTGCCTCAACGCACATCTTCCGACATCCCACCCGAATTCATTTCCAGTAATCCCGGAGGCGGAGTGACCATCAGGGCCTTTCCGTCCGGAGCAAGGCCTGCAACACACTCATCAATTGCCGGGATCAGATACTCGCCGCCTGCTCCGGTAATCACCAGGATATCATGGGCAGCGGTGGCCAGAAGCGCGGTGATCCGGCCAAGATCGCGCCCGGCATCATCAATCACCGACAGGCCATCCAGTTCATGCCAGTAAAAGGCTCCCGGTTCAAGAGAATGTAAAAGCTCCGGGGCGACACGAACTTCCCAGCCGCGCAATCCCTCCGCCGCGTTTCTATCGGTAAGCCCGGCAAAACGAAGAATAACCTGGTTTCCCAGCGCCCGGCTTTGCTCAACTTCATACGATTTGGCTTGGCCATGCTCCGGCTCGACCAGAGTCAGCCGGCGGTAACCGAGGAAATCTTCCGCACGGCCGGAAAACGGGTAGACTTTGATCTCCCCCTTGATGCCATGGGCCTTGACAACCTTGGCCACCGCAATCTGGCCGTCATGGACAAAACCGACATCAAGGATTTCCAAAAATCCTACTCCGCTATCTCAAGACGGGCCTTGCGATTGTCCTTGCCTGCTGAGGCGGTCAACAGCGAACGAATGGCTCGCGCGGTCCGCCCCTGTTTTCCGATAACCTTGCCAAGATCCTCTTTGGCTACGCGCAATTCAAGAACAACGGTGCCATCGCCTTCCGTTTCAGTAACCTGAACGGCAGCGGGGTCATCCACCAAGGCAGTGGCTATAAAAGCGACCAAATCCTTCATGGGGGATTATTCCGCCACGCTGGCTTTGGCAAGCAGGGTCTTTACCGTATCGGAAGGCAATGCGCCCTTGTCGAGCCATACCTTAACCCGATCCTGCTTCACGATAACCTCAGCGGGCTCCTTGCAGGGGTCGTAGGTGCCGACCACTTCAAGAAACTGCCCGTCACGAGAAGCCTCGGCGTTGGCTACCACAATGCGGTAAAAAGGTTTTTTCTTACGGCCCATTCTGGTCAAACGAATCCGTACAGCCATGGTGTTGTTTCCTCCTGTGAGTTATTCTAAGAGCCGTTACGAAATATCGTGACCCTTCGTTACGGCTCTTTATGCCGTTTTCATCCGACGACTAAACTACGTTATCTATCGAAAAAGCCCCTTGGGCCGCTTCTTTTTCTTGGGGCCGCCAACGAAGGAGCCAAGTCCTCCGGGTTTGCCGCTCATCTGCTTCATCATCTTGAGCATTTCCGTGTAGCTCTTGATGACCTTGTTCACGTCCTGGACCGTGGTGCCGCTGCCTTTGGCAATGCGCGTTCTGCGATTTGCGTTGAGGATGGCGTGGTTGCGGCGCTCCTTGATGGTCATGGAGTTTATGATCGCTTCCACCTTGCCAAGCTCTTTTTCGTCGGGCTTGGGCATATCCTTGAGCTGCTTGATCCGGCTCATCCCCGGAATCATGCCCATGATCTGTTCCAGGCTTCCCATTTTCTTGATCTGCCGGATCTGCTCAAGAAAATCCTCCAGGGAGAACCCTTCCTTCTTGAGCTTCTTGGCGAGTTTTTCCGCCTTGTCCTTATCAACAACCGCCTCGGCCTTTTCAATCAGGGTGAGCACATCGCCCATGCCGAGAATTCGGGAGGCGACGCGGTCCGGATGGAACGGCTCCAGGGCATCGAGCCCTTCGCCCATGCCGACAAACTTGATGGGCCGCTGGGTCACTTTCTTGATGGACAGGGCCGCGCCGCCGCGGGCATCGCCATCCATCTTGGTCAGGATTACCCCGGTAATATCGAGGTCGAGATTAAATTTCTCGGCAACCGTAACCGCGTCCTGACCGGTCATGGCATCGGCCACGAACAGTATCTCGGCGGGCTCAACCGCGCTCTTGATCCTGCCCAGCTCCCCCATGAGCTCCTGATCCACATGGAGCCGACCGGCGGTGTCGATAATCAGCGTGTCGTATCCAGCGCCCTGGGCAGCATGCACGGCCTGGCGACAGATGGCCACCGGATCTTGGTCGGTGGCTGAGGGATGCACAGGCACCCCGAGGCTCTGACCCAGAATGGTCAACTGGTCAATGGCCGCGGGCCGATACACGTCAGCCGGCACCAGGTAGGGCTTGCGGCCCTTGCCCTGCAGCATCTTGGCCAGCTTGCCGGAGGTGGTGGTCTTACCCGAACCCTGCAAACCCGCCATCATGATAACCACGGGCTGGCGACCACTGAGATTGAGGGTGGCGGTCTGCCCGCCCAACAGCTCAACCAGCTGGTCATGAACGACCTTGATCACCTGCTGACCAGGGGCCAGCGAACCGACAACTTCCTGCCCAACCGCCTTTTCGGCGACCGTGGCGACAAACTCCTTGGCAACCTTGAAGTTGACGTCGGCTTCAAGCAGGGCCATGCGCACTTCGCGCAAAGCTTCCTGGATGTTTTCCTCGGTCAGCCTGCCGTGGCCGCGAAGCTGTTTAAAAACACCGTGTAACCGGTCTGAAAGCGACTCAAACATTTCTATCAATCACTCAAGCAGCCTGCGGGGACGCCCGGCAGCCGCGATAATTCCTGAAAAAAGACACACCTCACCCTCTCCGGGCCGGAAAACGGACAAAGATACTGTGCCAAAGCCAGGTTGTCAAGCACCAAATCTGCCACACTAGGCATCGGCCTGCACACATTTCACTGGAAATGACAAACCTCGGCTCGAGGCAGCAGACAAGGAAGTCGAGGACTTGAAACATTTCTTGGTGAAACCCTGTAACCCTTGACGTCATATAACCCTCTGCGTTATAGTATGTTATGATTCTTGATTTCTATTGCGGAGAGACGGAAAAAATTTGGCATGGCGAGGTCTCCCGGCGACTGCCACGGGATATGCAGCAGGTTGCGCTGCGCAAGCTCTTTATGCTCGACAAGGCTCAAACCTTGGATGATTTGCGCATTCCCCCCGCAAACCGGCTGGAGCCTCTCAGGAATGAACGCAAGGGACAACACAGCATCCGCATCAATGACCAGTGGCGGATATGTTTTGTCTGGACGGAGCGCGGCCCCTCCAGGGTTGAAATCGTGGATTATCATTAAGAACAACAACGCGACGAGGTGCGATCACATGAAAAAACTAAAAAACATACATCCCGGCGAAATCCTGCTTGAGGAATTTCTCAAACCGATGCAGATCAGCCAAAATGGATTGGCCCGCGCCATCGGTGTGCCGCCGCGTCGCATCAATGAAATTGTCCTGGGGAGGCGTTCCGTAACGGCGGATACCGCTCTTCGTCTGGCCCAGGCATTTGGCACCTCGGTCCAGTTCTGGATGGGCTTGCAGGATGAATATGCAGTGCGGGAGGCCAGGGAGGCCATCGCCCAGCAACTCGCCAACATCCAGCACTTGGCTGCCTGAAAGCTGTATCGAACTATTAAGCAAGGTATCCCCGGAATTATGCTCAATTCTCCATGACAGACGACAACCTTGTCGCTTATGGCGGAGTAAGTCTTTCAGCGATAGCTAGAGCACGCTTCGCTCCATTGTCGGTAAACATCTTCATTGCAATCTTGTTTCGAATGTCAGCCACCAGTTGCCGATTAATTGTGGCGGTTAACTCGCGCATCGATTTGGCAAGAGCTTCTTTACTCTCTGCGATACCTTTTTGTTCCGTCTCAGTCTTTCCTTGTGGCCTATTCGTCGGCGCAAGAGAAATCGCAAGGCTCATCATGGCAGAAGACTGTAACGTAACCATATCCTCAAGGCAATCCAGATACTCAGATTCGTAAACTTTGGGCTGTTGCTTAAAGGCTGCCTCATACTGCCCAAATACCGGACCAAAAAGTCTTGTAACATAAGCAATCCGCTCGGCACGCCCTGCTGACTGGGGACATAAATTAAGCACCTCTCTAAGGCGCACAGGATCAAGCAACGACCGGAGAAGTCGTCCATCTTCCCCTTCGGTGTACTGAGTCATATGTTTCGGATTACGTGCTTGGTTACTTGCGTACAGGTGCAAGTCTGCAATATAGTTATAATAGGTATCTGATCGTGTACTGTCCGATTGCTCTTTTTGGGGTGTAAATTTTAGACCTACTTCTACTTCTTCCTGCTTTATGCTGGCGGGAAGAGGCGGGAATGGGTTAGCTTTTTTTATAGTTTCCAACGCGAGATTATTGAAATATTCATCGCTAGACTTTTCTTTCATTTTTACATTTACAATTTGTCCATTTTTATCAATTTTAACAACCAAACTTACCAAAGTTCCCTCTGGAAATTTTACATTTTCTGGAATGATCCATTTTTTTTGTACTTCTGCGTTTACGTTAATTAGATAATCACGGAATTCTTTATTTATCCCTGAGTTATTATCATTCGTTTTCTGACTATTTTCTTGTCCAAGCAATTTGCTCGGCATTCCACACTGAAGGAAAATTAATATCAAACTGATAGCAAGTAATATCCGTTTTTCCTTTAACATGAACGGCCACCCCCTTAAATTCACTAGTCTTCCTAGAAGAAATCAGGAACACTCATCTATCTTCTAATCCCCAACGGAAACCCGTGACAGACTCTCCACCTTTCTCCCTTCAGACTTGCGGTTTTCTTACAGCGCTTCCAGCATCTTCGCCAGACCCTCGGGGGTGTCGAACTGGAAGCAGCGGTGTTCGTAGTCAGGCGGGATGATCTTGCCCAAAAGTCCGGTAAGCACCGTCTTGGGGCCGACCTCGATAAAGACCCGCACCTCCTCGGCCATCAGCCGTTCCACGATCTCCAACCAGCGGACGGTGGAGGCGATCTGCCGCGCCATGATCTGCCGGATCGCGACAGGGTCGCTCTCGGAAGCGGCAGTGACGTTGAAGAGGACCGGCGTGGCCGGGGCGCTGAAGGTCACCTTGGCCATGGCCGCCTCGAAATCCGGGACCGCGCCGGCGATCAGCTCGCTGTGCCAGGCGCCGCTCACCTTGAGAGGAATCGCCTTGCCGCCCTTCTCCTTGACCAGGGGCGCGGCAACACCAAGGGCCGCTTCCTCGCCGGAGATGACGATCTGTTCGGCGGAGTTGTGGTTGGCCACGGTGATCTTGCCGGCAGCCTTGGCGCTTTCCACGATCCCGCGCACCGTCTCGATGGGCAGCTTCACCACGGCCTGCATGCCGCCGGGATTTGCGGCAGCCTCGCGCTCCATCAAGCGGCCGCGTTCGGTGACCAGAGCCAGGGTCTCCTCGGCACTGACGATCCCGGCGGCCGCAAGCGCTCCGTACTCGCCCAGGCTGTGACCGGCAAAATATGCCGGTTTCACCCCACCCTTGGCCAAGGCCTGCCAGCAGATGAGATTCATCACGGTCATGGCCGGTTGCAGATGCACGGTGCGGGTCAGCTCCTCCATGGGGCCGTCCTGACAGAGACGGGTGAGCGGGAAGCCGCTGATTTTCTCCGCCATATTCATGAGCGCACGGGCATCAGCATCCGTTTCCAAAAATTCCTTGCCCATGCCCAAAAACTGGGAACCCTGCCCCGGAAAAAGAACCGCTATTTTTTGTTCTGCCATAACCGAACTCCAATATTTTTTTCTTATTATATCAATTCATTACAACACAAACAAAACACCCTTCGACAGGCTCAGGGCGAACGGAGTTTTCCATGCATATGATGAGTTATTCCGCTCGTGCTGAGCCTGTCGAAGCACCGGCGTTGCTCCGAAACTCTTCACTCTTCACTTTTCATTTTTCACTGCTCACCTTCCTGCGGCGGATACAAGAAACTCCCCAGGATGAACAAACCGACGCCGACACAAATGGCCGAATCCGCCACATTGAAGGCCGGCCAGTGGTGCGCGCCTACGTAAAAATCCAGAAAATCCACCACCGCGCCAAAACGCAGCCGGTCGATGAGATTGCCCACCGCGCCCCCGGCGATCAGGCCGATGGCGTGGGCAAATATCCTGCCCTGACGACAAAACTGCCGGTAGGAAAAAAAGAGGATCACAATCGCGGCCACGGCCACACCAACGAAAAACACCTGCCGCCAGATGCTCTGGGCTCCGGCCAGCATGCCGAAAGCCGCTCCCGTATTGGTGAGATAGGTCAGATTGAACAGCCCCGGAATGACGGGCAGCAGCTCGTACATGGCAAAACGCTCCATGACCAGGGCTTTGGTCGCCTGATCAAGAACAACCACCGCCAGAAGCCACGCCAGCGGTATTATGGGCGAATCGGCTGTCTTCAAAGACCCACCACCACGCTGGTGCAGCGGGGACAAAGGCTTGGGTGTGTCCCGTCGCTGCCCAACTGCTCTGAACGCATCCAGCACCGTTCGCATTTTTCTCCCCTGGCGGAACGCACCAGCACGGAGAGTTCGGGCAGTTCGGAACTGACGAAACCAGGCTCCGGCAACGTTGCCGTCAGCTCCATCCCGGAAACAATGGCCACGCTTTGCAATGTTTCCCAGTTGGCTGAAAGGAACTCGCCCAATTCGCCTCCCGCCGCCACCACAACCTCCGCTTCCAGGGAATGGCCGATAACCTTATCGCGACGGGCAATCTCCAGAGCCTTGGTCATTTCGCCCCGCACCCGCAGGACCTTGTCCCATTTTTCAGCCAGCGGCTTGTCGCCAACCCGCTCCGGCTTCAACTCAGGGAACAGGGCGACGCAGACGTTGTCCTCGCGCTTGTCCGCGCCGGGCAGAAAGCTCCAGGTCTCGGCGGCCATAAAGGTAAGAACCGGGGCCATGAGCCGGGTCAATCCATCGACAATCTCATACAGAGCGGTCTGGGCGGCCCTCCGTTCCCGTGATTTTGCAGGCAGAGTATAGAGCCGATCCTTGAGCACATCCAGATACAGAGCGCTCATGCTCACCGTGCAGAAGTTGGTCAGGCCATGAAACACGGGGTGGAACTCAAAAACATCGTACCCTTTGAGCACTTTCATCTTCAACAGCTCGAACTGATACAGAGCCCAACGGTCCAGCTCGTCCATCTCGCTGTCCGGCACGGCATCGGTGGCAGGGTCAAAATCGTAGAGGTTGCCGAGAATAAAGCGCACCGTATTGCGGATCTTGCGGTAGGCATCGGCCAGCTGCTGGAGGATGGTGTCGGAGATCTTGATATCGTCGCGATAATCTTCGGAAGCAACCCAAAGCCGCAGGATTTCGGCGCCGTATTTTTTGATGATCTCCTCGGGGGCAATGACATTGCCGATACTCTTGGACATCTTCTTTCCCTGGCCGTCCACGACAAAGCCATGCGTAAGCACGGACTTGTACGGAGGGATGCCGCGGGTGCCCACCGAGGCCAGCAGCGCGCTCTGGAACCAGCCGCGGTGCTGATCGCTGCCCTCCAGATACAGATCGGCCGGCGCGGCAAGCTCGGGACGCTCCTCCAAGACCGCGGCATAGCTCACCCCCGAATCGAACCAGACATCGAGAATATCCTCTTCCTTGACAAACTCTGCGCTGCCGCATTTTTTACATTTGGCATCGGCACCGATGAAATCAGCCAGCTCATGGCTGAACCAGGCATCGGCCCCTTCCTTCTCAAAAAGAGCGGTAATCCGCCCCATGATCGTCTCGTCGTTGAGCACCTCGCCGCAATCGCTGCAATACACCACAGTGAGCGGCACGCCCCAGGCCCGCTGGCGGGAGAGACACCAGTCCGGCCGATTCTCCACCATGCCGAGGATGCGCTCCATGCCCCATTGGGGAATCCATTTCACGTCCTTGATGGCGGCCTGGGCCTTGTTCCGCAGATCATTGGCCTCCATGGAGATAAACCACTGCTCGGTGGCTCTGAAAATCACCGGTTTCTTGCAGCGCCAGCAATGGGGATAACTGTGGGAAAGCTTGGCTTCCTTTATAAGCGAACCCTGCTCCGCCATATCAGCGGTGATCTGGGGATTGGCCTCAAGAATGTAGCGCCCGGCATAAGGACCTGCCTCTTCGCTGAAACGGCCATCGTTGCCCACCGGCGAAAGCACCGGCAGATTGTAGTTGATCCCGGTCAGGTAATCTTCCCGGCCGTGTCCCGGAGCAGTGTGCACGCAGCCTGTGCCGGTGTCCAGGGTCACGTAATTGGCCAGCACCATGAGCGAATCGCGTTCCAGAAAAGGATGTTTGCATTTCTTGCCTTCCAGCAGCCTGGCGGAAAACGTGGCAAGGATCTCATATTCGCTGACACCCCACTCGGCAAAAACCTGTTCCACCAACCCCTCGGCCAGGAGCAATACTTCATCCCCCACCCGCACCGCGGCATAGGGATACTCCGGGTGAAAAGCCACGGCCAGATTGGCAGGCAGGGTCCACGGGGTGGTGGTCCAGATCACCGCGAAAACCTTCTTTCCGGCCAGGACTGGAATCACCTCGCCGAGATCCTCGGCCACCGGGAACTTCACGTAGATGGAAGGGGAAGTATGATCGTAATACTCCACCTCGGCCTCGGCCAGGGCGGTCTGGCACGAGGAGCACCAGTGCACCGGCTTCTTGCTGCGGGTCACCGCGCCGGAGAGAAGAAAACGGTTGAACTCGCGGGCAATGGACGCCTCGTATTTATAATCGATGGTCAGGTACGGCGTATCCCAATCGCCCAGCACTCCGAGGCGCTTGAACTCATCCTTCTGCTTTTTGATCCATTTCCCGGCGTAATTCCGGCAGGCGCCACGAAAGGCGAGCTTGCCGATCTCCCTTTTTTTCGAGCCGAGCTCTTTATCGACGTTGAGCTCGATGGGCAGACCGTGGCAATCCCAGCCCGGCACGTAAGGGCAGTGAAATCCCGCCATGCGTCTGGCCTTGAGAATGATGTCCTTGAGTATCTTGTTTAGGGCGTGGCCCATGTGGATGTGGCCGTTGGCATAGGGAGGGCCGTCGTGCAACACATAGAGCGGCCTGCCCGCGGTCTGCTCCTGCACCTTGGCGTAGAGATTGGACTCCTCCCAGGCCTTGAGGAACTCCGGCTCCCTCTGGGACAGATTGGCCTTCATCTTGAAATCGGTTTGGGGCAGGTTCAATGTCGCCCGATAATCCATGGGTGATCTCCATCTATTTCTAACGAGTTAACGACTGCATATCATAGGCTAAGGTCAAGCAGACAAACATACCAGCTCACCCGCAAGTTGCAAGGGTAAAATCGCCGGGATTTCGGGAGGTTCGCCTCACAGTCAGGCTTTGTCTTTGACATTCACCGGCCTGGTTCCTATATTGGATGGATTCTTCCCACTGCGATCAGGACAATGACGCAGCGAGGCACACCCTTCGACAGGCTCAGGGCGAACGATCATTAGATTGATTTCCGTTCACCCTGAGCCTGTCGAAGGGTTGTCCAAGTAACAAATTATTGGAAACCAGGATTACCCCTTCGTTTTTTTACAGGAGAAAGCACATGCCCAAGATTATTGCCCTGGCCGGCAAAGGTGGGGTCGGCAAGACCACCATTTCCGCCCTGCTCATCAAATACCTTACCGAAAAAGGCATGACACCCGTCCTCGCCGTGGACGCCGATGCCAATGCCAATCTCAACGAGCTGCTGGGGTTGAAGGTCACCACCACCATCGGCCAGATACGAAAGGAACTCAAGGGCGACATGCCGCCCAACATGACCCGGGACCAGTACATGGAGATGAAGGTGCACCAATCCCTGGTGGAGGCCGGCGGTTTCGACCTCATGGCCATGGGCCAGCCGGACGGACCGGGCTGCTACTGCGCGGCCAACCAGCATCTGGCCATGACCATGGATCATCTGGCCGACAACTACAAGTACATTGTGGTTGACAACGAAGCGGGCATGGAGCACTTAAGCCGCATGAACCTGCGGGATATCGACTATCTCATCGTGGTTTCAGACCCCTCGGCCCGAGGAATCATGACCGCCAAGCGGATTGCCGAGCTTACCGGCCCGCTGGCCATCAACATCAAGAAAAAATGCCTTATCGTCAATCGGGTGCCGGAGCCGGCCGGCGCGGAACTGCTGGCAAAAATCAAGGAAACCGTGGAATCCACCGACTTGCCCCTGGGCGGCCTGCTGCCCGCGAGCAACGAGCTGGTGTCCCAGGAAATCGCCGGCAAGTCCTACCTCGGCCTGGCTGCTTCGGTCCCGGTGGTGGACAAGGCCTTTGCCATCTTCGACGAGTTCCTGAACTGATTCCTCCTCTTGCCCTGCCAACCATAACAGACCCATATCAACATCGTCATCCCGGCGAAAGCCGGGATCCAGCCTTGCCGCAACACTCCGAAAAACTGGATTCCGGCCTCCGCCGGAATGACAGAACGTATCTTTTTTGAACCGCTACGAATATCAACTCCTGAACAGCACCAACAAAAAAACCGGCGGCCCGGAAACATCTTCCGAACCGCCGGCTCACACAGGAGACTTGCGCTGAAAACTTAGGGGCCGTTGCGAAATCATTCGCTATGGCCCTTTATGCCGATGAACGGCTTACCGCTTGATGTTGATCAGATCCGCCAACATCTCATCGGTGGTGGTGATGATCTTGGAGTTTGCCTGGAAACCGCGCTGGGTGGTGATCAGCTTAACGAACTCAGCGCCGAGATCCACGTTGGACTGCTCCAGGGAGTTGGGCGAAATAGAGCCCAGACCATTGGTTTCCGGCGGACCGGTTATGGGTGCGCCGGACGCGGTGGTTTCCCGGAAGATATTGCCGCCCTCCTTGCGAAGCCCGGCCAGGTTGTTAAAACTGGCCAGAGCGACCTGGGCTCTTTCCAGAACCTGCCCGTTGGAATAGTTGCCGGTGATAACCCCGCTGGTATCCACGGAAACCGACTGCAGAAAGCCCGCGGCAAATCCGTTCTGATCCTGGAAGATCGTGGTGGAACTGTTGGCGTACTGGGTGGTGGAAAGCGCCTCGGTACTGAAGTTGATACTTTCTGTCCCGCCGACCCGGCTGCCATCCTCGTTGGTCGTATCGGCAAGTATGGAAGTAAAATCGTCTGTTGCAAGCACAGAGAAAGGCCGGGTGCCTGACGCGGGAGTCGATACATCCGTAATTCCCAGTACACTGTGGTACCCGGCTGCCGCAACCTCGTCGGCTCGGCGATCGGTGAGCACCAACCTCCCCGCGCCGTCAATGGATGCCTCCGCATCAAACTGTTCTTCAAGCCAGGAAAGCAGATCCTGCATGGTGGGAGGATTGTTCGGTGCGGTGAGCGGGGCGCCGTAGCTGGTGCCCACTGTAAAAGCTGCAGCAACCGGGGTGCTGTCGCCACGCGCTCCGGTAAAAGTAATAACATCCCCGACTAGAAGAGCGGAGGGCACCCCCTTGGTATCATATACACTGGTCAAGGGAGTGCTGGCGGTGATCGGCGTTGTGCCGCCGGAACTGGTCACTGCCCGAGCCGGTGAAACTGCCTGCCGTTTTGAAGTGGTGACATTAAAGGTGTTAGAAGTCAAACTCGTGGTCCCAAAAGGATTTGTCCCGGCGGAGAAATCAAACCTGGTAACAGCCATGCCGCTGGGACCGCCGGTATCATCAGTCATTCTTATCTTGCCGGCAGCATCGATGGTGCAGGTGCAGCCGAAGGCCGCATCCATGGCATCCAGCAGATTCTGCACCTTGCCTCCGGCGGCAAGAGTATATGTAGTGGGAGCAACAACTGCCCCGACATGGTTATAACCGCCAAAGGTCACTACCGCCGGGGTTGTTGTATCCACCAATGTCCCGGCGCTGTCATACACCGTGCTCCAGAGGGTTTCCTTGGTGATGGGCGTTGATTGTCCGGCGCTGGAATAAGCCGCGCCGTTAGTGACCAGCACCTGGGTGACTTCCGTTGCCTGACCGCTGTAACGGGCTCCGAGATTTATTGCAACCCGCTGGTTGGTGGCGGCGCCGGTGAAATTCGCGGAAAAGGTGTAATACTGCTCGGTATTGCTCAAAAAAAGACGATTGGTATCCTGGGCCGGATCAACCGCGCCGTCCGGCGGCACGTTCCAGGCCGACATATTGCTGATGGCGCCGGAGGTGGAAAAGTCAAGCACCCCATACAGCAGCGCGCCGGCACCTTTGTGTTTCTGGTAGGTATAGGTCGTCTCCGGAGTGTAGATGGAAGCCTCGTCATTGCTGCCGTCCAAAGCGCCTGATGCGTCACGGCCGGTTGACAAAACTCGCTGATCTTCGCTGGGTTCGCAGGTTACCAGAAACTCCCACTGGTTGTCCTTGGTGGTCCGGTCGAAATACACGGTGAGATCATGGCTCGCGCCCACGGAATCATAGACCTTGATGGCGGTGGTGTATTCATAGGCATTGGCGTCGATGGGGGATGTCGGCACCGGCAGCGATTGGTTCGTGCCATTCCAGGCATCATACAAACGAAGCTCTGTGGTTTCGTTGTTTTTCCGGGAATCAACGTTGGCAATGACCTGGATGCTGGTGGTCGCAACCGGCGGGGTGGTCTTGCCGATATTGATGTCGCCGATGGTGCCTTGCCGCTCGCCGGAAGTGGTATCCAAAGTCCAGCCCTGGACAAAGTTGCCGGTGGGATTGACCAGATACCCTTCCTTGTCGAAGCGGAATTCACCGGCCCGGGTGTACATATCGGCCTCGGCGCTGCCTGCAGCCCGGAGCATGAAGAAACCCTGGCCGCCGATGGCAAGATCGGTGGCGGTTGAAGTGGACTCGAACGAGCCCTGGGCAAAGATGCCATCGATGGTGGTCATGGTCACACCGCGACCGACCTGGGCCGCGCCTGCTGCGGTGGCCACGCTCTGGGACAAAACATCCTGAAAAGTCGCCCGGCTGGATTTGAAGGCGATTGTGTTCACGTTGGAAACGTTATCGCCCAAAACGCTCATGGCGTTGCCCATGGTGCTGAGACCACTGATACTTGCGTACAACGAACTGGATACGCCCATGTCCTACCTCCTGTTTTCTCGTTCTGTAATTTTCAAGGGTCTCACTTCACCACCAGAATATCTGCAACGTTCAACGCTATAAATTTATCCACGGTTACCTGGGCCGCGGCTCCGTCGTAATTCACTCCGGTAACCTTGCCGGTTGTCCGGTAATCAACACCGACCGTCTGCCCCAGGGCGCTCATGGCCACTACTTTGTAGGTGTACTGCCCATCGGCAACGACCTCGCCGTTAGGCGTTGTCGCATCCCAGGTCAAGGTATGTGCGCCGGAAGCGGTGTAACCCAGCTCAACGGTGTCCACCATGCGGCCTGCCGTATCATAAATCTCCACCCGGCAGGTATCGGCGGCATCCTGCAGAACATATTGGGTTGGGGTTACCTGCCCGGCAACCACGCCTATGGTGTCACCATACGCCTGCACTTCCTTGCCGATCAGGGTCAGAAGCTGAAGGTTGTTCTGCGAAACCTGGTAGCCAAGCAGTTTTTCCAGGTTATCGGACATTTTCATGGTGGCTTCCATGTTGGAAAACTGGGCGAGCTGCGAGGCCATATCCGTGCTGTCCATGGGTTCCAACGGGTCCTGGTGCTGCATCTGGGTGATGAACAAGGTCATAAAATCATTACGATCCAGGGTGGCCTTTCCCACCGTTTTCACGGCAGTATCATCCTGGATGGGCAGAGTTGAGCTGATGTTGGCTGCGGTCGTCATTGTTTTTTCCTCTTTTGTTCTCAGGCAAACAGATCAACGCCGTTTTCACGGCCATTTCCGGGCTGCACACGCTGGTAGAGAATATCATCGGGCAAATCGGCCAAAGTTGCCCGGCGAGGGCCCGCTCCATTTTTCATTGAAGCCGCCTGAAACTGCTGCCAGGATTCGTTGCTGTCCGTATCCTTATTTAAAGACACCATGCATTCGCCAAGGGCGAATCCCTGCTTTTCCATGTTTTCCCTGAACTGCTCGAGGTTGCTTTCCAGCACCTCTTTCACCCTGGTATTTTCCATGGTAAAGGAAACCGCCACCTGATTGTCGCGCACCGTCATCTCCACCTTGACCTCACCCAGCTCCTTGGGATAGAGCTTGAGAATCAGATGGTGTTCCTGATTGCGAATGCCCTGCAAAACGCCCTGGGAAAGCTGCGCAAAACTCTGTTGCTGAAGGCCATGGGGCATGTTGGGGATATGAATAAAAGGCCTTGCGGTTGGACTTGAAACGGCAGGAGAAGCACCGGCATCACCCTTGGCGCCTGCTCCGGCGGTCTCGGTCTGGAAAACGGTGCTGCTGTCGGCAAACAGCTCTCCGCTGCCCCCGTTTTCTTTCGCAGCCTTTCCAGTCCCTATGGCATCACGCCCTTCACCATGGGACAACGGAGCTGCCGTCTCACCGACAACCGCCGCACCCTCACCTTTCTTGGCGGCGAGCATTTCCTGCCAATGTTCCGAGCTGTTCTTTTCCGTTGCGGCCTCGGCGCGGGCCACGCCCTGTTGCACCTTGATTCTGGCAAGATCAACGCTCTCCATGAGCTTTTCAAAAACAGCAACAACCGATCCCTGAACCGCTGAAGACAGGCTTGGCCCCTTGGTTTCAAAACCCGACCGGGTCAGGACCTCCTCAAGATCGGCGAGAAAAGAAAGCGGGTCCGCCTGCAGCCTGTTGGCTTTTACATCCTGGATAGCCTGCTCCAGCATGTTTTTCAGGCGTTCCAGGGTGAGCGTTACAGGCGGGCCTGTCTCGACAAGCCCTTCTACAACTGGCAACCGCTCGGGCAACAAGGCGCGCTGCAATTGCCGGGATACTCCTGCACTGTCAAGAATATCCTGAAGCTGCTCTGCTTCCAGCGCGCTGATATCGGTGATCCCTTCCTCGCTCAACCCCTGCAATCCGGCCAGGAATTTCTGGAGATCCAAGGTGTTGTCCCCACGCACCGCTGCTTCGCTGATCCTGTTCACATCGGGAACAGGAACGCCAAGGCGCTCAAGAACACTCTGGAGAAGCGGCAGATCGGTTTCCGGAGCGGTCACGGGCATCTCATCCTGCAATGTCTGAAAATGCCGGGAGAATGAATCAAGAAAATCAACCAGAGACAGCTTGCCGTCCTGATTTTTCATTTTATCCATAAGCGCGGCCAGTTGACTTTCATTCATGCCGGCGTCTGTGGCGATTTTCTGAAGGAGGTCGGGATCAGGTACCGGGAATGACCATTCCCCCGGACCTTGTTTTTGATCCCCGGCGCTCTTCTGGAGATCCTGAACAAACTGGCCCAACAGGGCGGCCACGGTGGTTGCCTCGTCACCGCCTTCTTTTTGCTTGGACGCAGCGGGATCGCTGACGGCTTTGTCTTTTTGCACACCGAGCAGATTGCTCTTGCCGCGACGTTCGGTTGCCATCTTCTTTTCCATATAGTCGGAGAAATTCGACGCGGTCTTTTTGCCGGCGGATCCTTTGAACTCAGCCGCCGCCTGTGCCTTGGGGGCCTGGACAATGGGAATCATGAGTGCGTCCACAAAAAACTCCTCGTTGAAATTTTGATCTTCCCTCGCTCCGGAGTTGGAGCGCGCTTGGTACCCAGCTGAAGCAAAAGGTGTGCCACACCCGAGCATGCTCTGGCCGACACTAACAAAATCATGTAAAAACAATATGTTGAAAGACAAGAACTCGTGGGCATTTGCAACCATTGAATCGTCTGCGCCGTGAGACAGGAAAAGAATTCCTCTATAAAAAACCAAGTTGTGGAGAAAAATTTGCGGATGGGAAAGAATTGCCGGGAACGAAAACAACCCGAAAGGCTGAGGCGGAAAGAGAGGCAATGTTGCCTGGGACAGGCTATCACCGAACTATAAAAAACAGTCGCACAGCAATAACGATCCGCCAGCGACAAGACAAAAAAAAAGCCCTTCCGGCCTGACGCCGAAAGGGCTGAAACTCAAAAACACTCAACGCGTGCTCAAGGCAGACCAAGAAGCCTGCTCACCCGTACCGCCTTGTCCTGGGTAAGCTTCGGAATTATCTTCGCCACCGCTTCCGCCTTCATGGCCCTGAGGATCTCCACCACTTCGTCATCCTCCATCTTGTCGAGCAGGGGGGCCACCTTGGACGGACTCATGGCGCTGTATATCTTGATCAAATTCTTGAACTGTTGCTCCGCGCCCTTGCCTGCACCGCCAAGCTGCCCTTTAAGCTCCTCCTGCAGGGCGTTGAGCTGGGTAAACTTTTCGTCCACTTCCTTATTCAGAGCCGCCAGCTCTTTCTCCTTCTCTGCCAGCGCCTTTTCCTTAGCGGCCAGGGCGTCTTCACGCTCCTTCAAGGCAGCGGAAACGGAAATCTCCTGGGGCGTAAGCTTTACCGGGGGTTTTTCCTCGGTAAAAGCGGGATACGCCACCGCCAACGACAACAGCATCATAAGAATCAGTATGAAATAGTTGCGACTACGTTTTTTCATAAGCTCATCCGGAGCACATTTCTGCCCAGTCCCAGGTTAATGAAGATTTTCCGTGCGTCCGAAACGGAGCACCATCTGCTCGTCGGCCTCGCTCTGCTCTTTCTTCAATGCGGCCAGCAGAAATTTCTGATAATCCCGCTCCCGTGCCTTTTCCATAACCTTTTTCTCACGCATCTTGCCGGCCAACTCTTCCCTGGCCTGAACAACCGCCCCTTGCTGGGCCTCGACCAGAGCACGTCCGGCCTCGACATCCTGTTCCTTGCGGAAGATGCCTTCCACATAGAAAGCAAAAAGAGGGGCAGCCATCTGCTTGTGCTTTTCTTCCTCGAATTCTGCGATCAATTCCTGCCGCTGCTGCTTCAGGGCGGCAAGACGGAAATTCAGTTCATCCAGCAGCGTGATTTCCCTGGCAAGCTTCTGCTGAGCAAGCTCTTCCAGGTTCCTTCGCACCCCGAGAACTGTTTCAAGCTTGAACCGATAGGCCATGAATTCCTCTCAATGGGTTCCCGCCTAAGCAACCTTGTCTTCCGTGGCAAAAATCGCCGCCAGTTGTCCTGCGCTTTCGGCAAAGGAAACTTTTTCTTCCACAGGCTGTTTGAGATAGCCGTTCAACCGATCAATCATGGCAATGGCATTGTCTATTTTCGGGTTGCTGCCTTTGGCATACGCGCCGATATTGATCAGGTCTTCCGAGCGGCGATAGGTCGCCATGACCTCCAGGAATTTATGCGCCACGCGCACCTGATCCTTGGGAACCACATCAGTCATGCACCGGCTGACGCTGCCCATGACCTCGATGGAGGGGTAATGTCCCTGGCTTGCCAGATCCCGGCTCAGCACGATATGGCCGTCCACGATGGATCGCACCGCATCGGCGATGGGCTCGTTCATATCGTCGCCTTCCACCAGCACCGTGTAGATGCCGGTGATACTCCCTTTGCCCATGCAAGTCCCGGCCCGCTCCAGCAGTTTGGGAAGCTGTCCGAAGACAGAGGGGGTATAGCCGCGCGAGGTGGGCGGCTCGCCGATGGCCAGACCGACCTCGCGGCTGGACATGGCAAAACGGGTGACGGAATCCATCATCAGGATGACATCGCGGCCCTTGTCCCTGAAAAATTCGGAGATGGCCGTGGCAAGGTAGGCCCCGCGCATCCGCACCAGGGGAGGCTGATCCGAGGTAGCCACTACAACCACGGATCGGGCCAACCCTTCGGGTCCGAGATCCCGCTCGATAAAATCCTTGAGCTCCCGGCCGCGCTCGCCGATCAAGGCGATGACGCTGATGTCGGCGGCGGTATGCTTGGCTATCATGCCGAGCAAGGTGCTTTTCCCTACCCCGGAACCGGCAAGAATCCCGATACGCTGGCCCTTGCCCAGAGTCAGCAGGCCGTTGATCGCCCGAACCCCAACGTCCACCGGCTCGAAAATCCGTTCCCGCTCCATGGGATTCAGGGGTTCGGCGTACAAGGGATAATGCGTCTCGGCCCGCAACGGGCCTTTGCCGTCCATGGGATTGCCCAGGCCATCGATAACCCTGCCCAGCAAAGACTCGGCCACCGGCACCCCGGCCTGACCGCCCACCAGGCGGATGGCGCTGCCCGGTTCCACACCGCGCATCTCGCCCAGAGGCATGAGCAGAACCCTGCCCTCCCGAAAGCCGACCACCTCGGCCAACACTGTGCCCTGGCCCTTGAAAACAGAAACCTCACAGATGCTGCCCACCGGAATTCCCGGACCCAGGCTCTCCAGTACCATGCCGATGACCTGATTCACCCGGCCACCCACGCTCACCAGCGAGGTATCCTGAGCAACCTGGAGGCAATGGGAAAGGTTCATGGAATATCCTTAGCCGACAGCAATCAGCTGGTAGTATTGTCCGCAGCCATAGCCGCGAGAAAAGCCTGCTCGACAGCCCCATACAACCTTGTCTTGCAGGTTTCGAGGGTAGCGTCGATTTCGCCGAAGTCGGTTTTCAAGAAACAGCCGCCTTCGGCAATGTTCGGATCCTCGACAAGCTGGATCCGATTCTTGCCTTCGATCAACCGGGAATTCTCCAGACTCGCTTTTTTCAACCGGCTGAAATCATCACCATGCAGATGGATCTGCACCGTGGAATTTTCCACCACAAACTCCATGGCCTTTTTAAGACAGGCCTGAATAACCAGAGGATTCACCGAAACCTCGTGGTGCACCAACCGATCCACCATGGTGGTGATCAAGGCGAGCACACTCTCCTGATGCTGCCTTAAAACCGCTTCCCGTTCCCCGTTCAGGGCAGTCAACAGCGCATCAAGCTCTTCGATTTTCCTCTCATACTGGGCCAAACCGGCCGCCTTTCCTTCGGCCTCGCCCGCAGCCTTGCCCGCAGCGTATGCTTCCTCCTTGATGCTATCCGCCTGCTCCCCTGCTTTGCGAAGAATCTCCACGGCTTCATCCATGGCAACCTCCTGGGGAGTCCTGTGCTTTGCAAGCTTTTTAGCCTCGACACTGCCGGGCTTGACCTGCCAGAAATCCTCAAAGGAAAGGAAATCGTCCGTTGCCAGACTTGGCGCGGCCCGCACCGCACTGTCCTGCTGCAGTTTGATAATCTTAGACAAATTCGTCCTCGCCGCCGCCGCCGCTCATGAGCTGGATCTTGCCTTCCTGCTCCAGACGTTTGGCGATCTTGATTATTGCCTGTTGGGCGCCCTCGACATCCTTTACCCGGGTCGGCCCCATGATTTCCATATCTTCCTTGAGCATTTCCACGGCCCGCGAAGACATACAGCTGAATATCTTTGCTTTAAGATCCTCGGAGGCAAGCTTGAGAGCCAGCTTCAGATCGTCGGTGCTGACCTCCTTGAGGATTGACTGGATACCCCTGTCATCCACACCCAGAAGATCCTCAAAGACGAACATGAGCCGCCGGATTTCATCCGCCAGGTTTTCACGCTGTTCTTCAATCCCTTCGAGAATAGACGCCTCCAGCCCCCGGTCGGCGTTGTTCAGGATTTCCGCCACGGCCTCGACACCGCCGAGACGCTGCCCCTCCATGCCTTCGACGGAAAGTAATTCGTCCTGCAGCACCCGGTCCACATCCACGAGAATCTCGGGGCTCACCTTGTCGAGTTCCGCCATGCGCATCATGACTTCAACCTGAATTTCCTCGCTGAATTCCATGAGGATCTGTGCCGACTGGGTCGGCTCCAGAACAGAAAGGACCAGAGCCACGGTCTGGGGATGTTCGTTGCGCAGGAAGTTGACCAGCACCTTGGGCTCGAGTTTCCTCGCTTTCTGAAAAAGGGTCAGTTTCCAGTCGGAGCGAATCTCTTCAAGGATTTCGGTCGCCTTGTCGCTGGAAAGCGCCCGCTTCAGCGCACCTTCCAGCATTTCATTGCCGGACAGAAAAATGTCGGTATCACCGGTGTCGGCTTTGAACTCATTGACCAGAGCAGTCAGGTCTTCCTTATCGACCTTGTCGATCCTGGCCATCTGCCGGCCGACATGCTTGATGTCCTCGGGATCGAGCCTCTGGAAAACCTGGGCGGCAAAATCCTCGCCTACGGTGAGCAGAAAAACTGCTGCTTTTTCAGGTCCGGTGAGAGATTCCCCGGCCTTTTTTTCACCTTTGCTCATGGATCAGACCTCTTCACGTAACCAGCGACGCACCAGATCCGCAGCCCGGTCGGGATCGCTCTGGGCCAGACGGTAAATCCTTTCCTGATCGGTAAGTCCGCGCGGGGCAAGGGCAAGATCTTCTTCTTCGGCTGGAACTCCGCCGACAAGAGGACCATGCACCCCGGCTTTGGCCAGGATTCCGCCGGTGCGGGCCTCAAGCTGCTTGGCGGCGAGAATCTTCAGGAACGGCTTGATGACGAAGAGAAGCACCAGGACAGCAACCAGCAGGTAGACCAGCGGCATGGCCAGCCATTCCAGCATCGCCCGATATTTCTCCAGAGCATCCGGCTCCGGCTCGGGAACGGCAGACAAGGCAAAAGGCAGGCTCGCCACTTCCACCTGATCGCCCCGCTCTTCGCTGAAACCTATGGCGTTTTTCACCAACTTGTCCAAATTACGCATTTCTTCAGCGCTCCGAGGCTGATATTTTAGACTCGTCTTCCCATCCTTGTCAACGCTCTTTTCGTAAGAACCATCGACCATGACGGCAATGGACAATCTTTTGACAGTCCCGCCTTTATCCTGTGTATGCTTGGTCTGCTTGCTGATTTCATAGTTGCGGGTAACGTTGTTGCGGTTATACCCTCCCGCGGCCGCGCCTTCCCCGCCCTCGTCACCAAATGTGGCGAGCTCTCCCTTGACCCCGGGAATTCCTTCGGGATTGGCTCCGCCGCGCTGGTCGTTTTCCGTAAGCATCTGCTCACTGCGCACCACCTGAGCCTCGGGATCAAAACTTTCCTCGGTTTTCTCCACCTTGTTGAAATCTATTTCCGCAGTGACCCGCGCCCGGGCTCGGTTAACGCCAACCACTTCCTCGAGCATGGTTTCAACCTTCTGCCGCAGCGTTTCTTCAATTTTTATCTGATACTCCAACTGATTTCCGGTAAGTATCCCCTCGCCCTCCGCCTGTTTCCGGTAGAGCAGACGGCCGCTGGTGTCAACCAGGGTGATATTGTCCGTGGTAAGTCCCGGGACCGCGCTGGCCACCAGATTAACGACACTCTGAATCTCGTGCTGGCTGAGCTTTTCCCGCCCGCGCAGCTTGACACTGATCGAGGCGGTGGGAGGTTTTTCATCCTCGATGAACACCGACTCCTTTGGGGTGGCGATATGCACCCTGGCCTCGATGACCTGCTGAAAATTCCTGATGGTTCGCGCCAGCTCTCCCTGCAGAGCCCGCTGGTAATTCAACCGCTGAACGAAATCGGTCTGCCCGAAACTCGACTGATTAAATATCTCGAAACCGACGCCGCCGCCGCGGGGCAACCCCTCCCCAGCCAGCGATAACCGCACTTCGTACACCTGCGACGCCGGCACAAGGATAGCCCCGCCGTCGTCGGACAGCTTGTAGGGGATGCGCTGGTCCTTGAGTTTCATCACAACCTCGCCGGCATCCTCCTGGTTCAGACCGGAAAAGAGAACTTTATAAGAACCTTCCTTGCCTGCGGTGGTCAAACTTATCAGGCCGCCGACAACCACGGCGATCACAACGACCCCGAGTATTTTCTGGGTGATGCTCAGCCCCTTGAAAATGGAAAAAATCTGCTCAAAAATTTCTTTTGGGGTAGCCATGTTCCGTTCCTTTCCCTAAGAGTTTACCATGCGCCTGCTACAGCTGCATCCTCATGATCTCACGGTACGCATCAATAACCTTCTGCTGCACCCGGGTCATCATCCGAAAGGAGATTCCCGATTTTTCCATGGCAATCATGGTTTCATGGATATTGGCATGTTCTCCGGCGGCAAGCCCTTTCACCAGCAAATCAGCCTCCTGACCTTGATCGTTCACTTCGGCGATCGAACGGCTGAGAATCTCGGAAAACCCCGCGCCCGAGACGCCTTGCGCTCCGGGAGACTTAATTGCTGATGAGCCGGGAAGGCTGACCGGCTGCATGGTTACCTCTTTCATCTGGCGACCTCCAGTTGCGTACGATTTGCTATAGACATGGCTTCAGGCATATCCAATCGGCAGCTACCTGCCGATCTCCAACGCCTTGAGCGCCATATTTTTGACGGAGTCCAGAGCCGTGACATTGGCTTCATAGGAGCGCCGGGCGCTCATCATGTCCACCATTTGCTCGGCCACGTTGACATTGGGAAAACGAACCACCCCGTTCTCATCGGCGTCAGGATGGGAAGGATCATACAACTCCTTGAAGGGCGCCTTGTCTTCCGACACCTGCACCACTTCCACCTTACGGAGACGTTCGGTGGTGGAATTGAGCGCATCCTTGAAGTTCACCCCTTCCAGGGGCTTGGCCGCGAAAACCACGGACTTGGCTTTGTATGGCCCGCCTTCCATGGTCCGGGTCGTATTGGCGTTGGCCAGATTCATGGCCGCAATGTTGAGGCGCGCCCGCTCCGCCTTAAGCGCCGAGGCGCTGATCTTCATGGCTGTCAAGGTATCCATCTATTATTTACCTCCCTCGTCAATGGCATAACGAATTCCATCAAATTTTTTCCCGATGATTTTGGCGATCGCCTGAAACATCAGTTGGTTTTCCGCCATTTTCACCATCTCCTCATCCAGATCCACCGGTCTTTTCTCCCTGGCGAATTCCCTGGTTCTGCTGGCTTCCATGGCATCAAGCTGCATGTGGCCCTTGTCGGTTCTTGCGAGTTCGCCCTGGCCGGCCATCACGCTTTCCATGACCTTGGCAAAATTAAAATCCTGCCCTGCATAACCGGGTGTTTCATAGTTCGCGACATTGGACTGAATGAGCCCATGCCGCTCCTGACGCAGGGTAAGCGCCTGACGCATGGTTTCGATATTACCGCCGAACAATTTGTTTACAGGCATGCCATCCTCCTTTTCGATACAGTCAACCTGCCCGTTTCTTTTGCAAAAAAAATGCCACTGCCAATTTTTTTATCCACAAAAGGCGAATATGACAGAAAATAACCGATTTTACTGAGTGGAAAGAGACGCAAAAAGAGTGGATTCCGGAAAAAAACACGCGGCACCGAATGGGGAAGCACAACGTAACATACTGAAATATAAGGAGATGACAAGACTGCGCAAAGTAACGCGACCGGCACACCGGGATTTTCAATCAATTATTCCCTGGGAACGGTATTCATGCAATTTATTGCGCAAGGTCCGTACACTGATACCGAGAATCTCGGCGGCATGTGTCCGATTATTGTCGTTTGCCTGCAAGGCCTGTAAAATCATTTGACGCTCGACCTCCCGCAGGGTCTGCATCCCGACATCAACCGCTGCGGAAGTGTTGGCTGCGGCGACGGCGGAATGCCCCGAAGCCATGGAAACTCCAGCGGCTGTCGTTTCGAGCGAAGATGGCGGCTCGACGTCATCCCAGAAGTCCCAGAGTTCGAGTTCATGTCCCTGGGAAAGAAGCATGGCCCGCTCAATCAGATTCTCCATCTCACGGACATTGCCCGGCCATTCATAACCGGAAAACCTGGCCCAGACTGCCGCGGAAGGCTTTTTCAGCGGCTTGCCGTATTGAGCCGCATATTTGCGGACAAAAAAATCCACCAGCAGTTCAAGGTCCTCCTTCCGGTCGCGCAGAGGCGGCAACTTCAAGGGTATAACATTGAGGCGGTAGTACAGGTCCTGCCGAAAAACACCTTCTTTCACAGCCTCTTCAAGGTCACGATTGGTGGTGGCCAGCACATGCACATCAATTTTGAAAGGGGATTTCCCCCCCAGCCTGTCCACCTCTTCCTCCTGGAGAACCCGCAACAGCTTGGCCTGGAGATGCAGGGGTATCTCCCCGATCTCATCCAACAGCAGGGTGCCGCCGTCAGCCAGCTCGAACTTTCCCTTCTTGGTGACGATGGCCCCGGTAAAGGCCCCTTTTTCATGGCCGAAAAGCTCGCTTTCCAGAAGCCCCTCCGGCAGAGCTGCGCAGTTCAAAGCCACAAATGGTCCGTGTTTCCGGTCACTTTCCTGATGGATAAAGCGTGCGAACACCTCCTTGCCCGTGCCGGACTCCCCGAGAATAAGCACGGTAGCCTTGCTGGAGGCAACATTCCGGGCCCGGGCCATGAGCTGAAGAAGTTTTGGGTTCTGCCCGATGATCGGTTTATCAAGAACCGGCGCTTCGCCGTCTTTCTCCGGCACTGCGCCGCCTGTCGGCTGGGGCAGCTTCCGCTCAAGGGTAAGAATCCTGGCAACAGTCTCTTCAATGACCTCCACAGGGAACGGCTTCAAGAGATAATCAAATGCACCCTGCTTCATGGCCTCCACCGCGGTATCCACCGTGGCGAAGCCGGTCATGATCACCACCGGCAGTTCGGGATGGAGCGCCTTTGCCTGCCGCAAGAGCTCAAGTCCATCCATACCCGGCATCTTAATATCCGTAATAACCAGATCAGGCAGATGCCTGGCCATCATCTCCAAGGCCATCCGGCCGTTTTCCGCAACCGCGACTTCATGTCCGTTGCGGCTAAGCGCCTCGAACAAGGCCACGCGCATGTTCTGCTCATCGTCCACGATCAATATTGTATGCGTACGTTCAGACATCGGCTCTGGCATCTTTTCCCCGACTTGTTCCTGTTGCCGCCCCGGAACCGGCAGGCAGCAGCACCCTGAAGGTGGCGCCCCGGCCCGGTTCGCTCTCTACCTCTATCAATCCGTGATGCGCCTCTGCAATGGAGTGGCTGATAGCCAGACCCAGCCCGCGACTCAGCCCCTTGGTCGAAAAAAACGGATCAAAAATTTTCTGCAGGTTTTCCGGAGCAATTCCAACCCCCCGGTCCTGGACCCTGATTTCCACCAGGGGACCATGCTCCCTGTCCGGCGGCAGCGTCTTCAACCCAATGGAAAACGACCCGCCCTTCGGCATGCTTTCAATGGCATTCAAACCGAGATTGAGCAGAAGCTGCCCCAGCAGGGCCTGATCTCCGAGCAGCAATGCTTCTTTCCGCTCGACCCGGCTCTCCAGGAGTATACCATGTTCTCCCGCCATTTCACGGAGCGCTTCCATGCTTTGCTTGAGCACCGCGACCATATCCAGCTCCGTCATCCTCGGGAGCGGAGACCCGGAAAAAGTCACAAAATTATCCAGCAGGTGATGCATGGTCCGCACAGCCCCCAGCATCCGGGCAGCGACCCGCTCATTATCCGGATCTCCCGCCAGTTCCCGCTTAAGTATCGAGGCATACAGTTCAAGGCTGCCCAGGGGGTTTTTTAATTCCTGACTCATGGCCTCGGCCATCTCCTGCATGGCGGCGAACCGCTTGCGCCGATCGAGATGCACTTCCATCAAGGCCGGGAAGGTGACGTCTTCCAGGGAAAGAAAAAAACCGGCCACATCCAGGAACGGGCTTTGCAAATCATTGCGACTGATAAGAATACAGCGCTTTTCACTGGCAGAAGCCTGTATTTCGCAAAGCAACCGCCCTCCGGATTTGCTTAAGGCCGCAAGTTCATGGCTCAAACCGAATTTTTGGGCAAGCATACCCCAGCAGGTTTTATTCTGGAGGGAGCAGCCGACAAGAGCGAGAAGCTGGGCTGCCTTCTGATTTACCGCCAGCAAATTACCCTGCCGGTCAGCCAGCAGAATCCCGCCGGGCAGACTTTCAATCATGGCAAAAAAGAATTCCTGCAGATGCTCGGGGGTGTCGAAAGCAACCTGCGCCATCAATTGACCCTTTCCTGGCTGCATGTTTCCACAGTCACCTTCATCGGGCGCTTCTCCGCGGCTTTCTTCTCTGGTCAATATCAATCTGGCTCAGGATGCTTGTCGCCTTCTTCTTGAGAAGCTCATCCGGTCCAATCTGCGCCTTCTGGAGATGCCCGCGGCCCTTATCCGGCTTCCCGGTCTTGCGGAACAGCTCGCCCAGCTGCAGATGGATCTGCTGGGCAGCCTTGCCTTCTTTCGGCATATCCCCATCGACTCCGGCCAGATAGACTTCAATGGCAGACTTGACGTCCAACTGCCCGGCCAGGCCATCACCGAATTCCCTGCACCAACCCTGCAAGGCTTCCGGCCCCAACCACTGTTTCTGCCGGGAAAGCTTAAGAAGCTCGACGCCCTCGCCATAGCGGCTGAGAAGGGAGAGCATCCGCAACCGGGCACCGACATAGACTTTTATGTTTTCCGGGACAGGAGAAGCCGTCGTGGCCTTGGTATAATAGTCAAGCGCCTCGTTTTTTTTCCCCTGAATCTCGCTGAGCTTGCCGGCCAGATATTGGAATTGGGCAAGGTACTCGCTATCCTTATAAATGTTTAAAACATAGCGAAGAACCCTGTCTGCAGCTCCCAGATTTTTCTGGAGAAGATAGACCTCGGTCCTGCGGCTATAGAGGTCGGCCTTGTCTTCATCGCTCAGGGACAACCCCTGAGCCCGGAAATAGACCACGGCAGCCTGGTCGAGCAGGGAGAGCGCCTCCAGAGCCTGCCCGACCATATAGAGAAAACGGCCGTCCTGCAGGGCGCTTACATGCCGGTGTTCGGCAAGATACAACCGATAGAGCTTTTCATATTCCTTCCGCGCAAGGAATCCCTCTCCAAGAAAAAGCAAAACCGTGTCGGAAAAATTTTCCTTTTTATCGGAGGCAAGTCCCGGCTTGTCATGGTGCAGATAGCTCCAGCCGAGATCTGCGGCGGAATCCGTGTTGTTGCGGGCCTGATACCTGAGAAACAGAGCACGGCGGGCATCCTGGGTTATCGGCTCATCAGGATACGCCTCGATCACCGCCAGAAAAGGCTTGTCTCCCTCGGGATCCGTCAGATCGGAGGCATATTGTCCCTTGGCTGTTCGCCGTTCCGGACTGTCCATATACTCGGCACGCCTGAACCGTGCCAGAACAGCATACCTGTCTTCACGGGTTCCATCTTCCAGAATGCGCTCATACAGCTTCAGAGCCGTACGCCCTTCCCCGGCCCGCAGATAACTCTCGCCCAGCTCAAAAAGAATTTCCCCGCTGTCGGAAGGATTCTCGGCCAGGTTCAAATAATGAAACAGGGATTTCCGGGCATCCTCCTCCCTGCCGACCCGCAGATAGACGAAGCCGAGCTTGCGTAACAGCTCAGGATCCCGGTAATGGTACTCCGGATATTTCTCAAAAAGAGTGGCAAAGGTTTGCAGCGCCCCGACCGGATCCTTTCTGGCAGCCAGGATCTCGCCAAGCCCCATGAGAGCCCTCGCCTTGATATCATCGTCTCCGGATTCGGCAACCCCTTTATAGATGTTCTGTGCTTCGTCGATTTTCCCGACGGCGAGAAGCGTATCCGCCTGAGCCAGCAATGCTCGGTCCCGCAGCGGGGAGTCGGGATATCGCTTGAAGAAAAGCTTGGAATAAATGAGCGCCTCGCGATAGAAACGCATGCGATAATGAGCGTAGCCGACCTCCAGATATGCCTCGGCCGCTCTTTGTGACTTAGGAAAATCAGCGCCATACCTGCGGAAAATATCGCGAACGCTCTCCCAATTGGGGGTTGCGCTCTTCATTGTCAGCTGTTTCAAATTTTGAGCTGCCTGCCAGAGCGCTTCCTCAGCCTGCTCCGTATCGCGGAATTTTTCGTAGTACCGCTGATACGTCACTGCCGCCTTAGCTATATCGCCGGCCTTTGCCGCATCAACAGCTGCCTGCCAGACCTCGGCCGGAGTCTCGACGGGCGCCGCCTGCCCGGGTGGGGGCGCTGGATCCTTGGCCCATCCGGTTTCCGGCAAAACCCATCCCGCCAAAAGACCAATGCCGCAAACAATGACAAACGGCAGGACATGCAGAGGATGCGATAAACGGATTTTTCTCATGATTTCTTTCGCGGGAATCCGGGACAGGCATAATTGCCGCTTACCGTGCCAAGGAACAAAAAGAAGGGACACGCCATTTTTTCTACGCCTCGGCAGAAGAAGAGACCAACTTGAATCGTTTCATCTTCTCAATAAGGGTGGTCCGGTTCACATTCAAAAGCTTGGCCGCGCGGTTCTTGACCCAATCCGTCTGCTCAAGGGCTTGCAGGATCAACCGTCTTTCAAAATCAGCCAGCACTTCATTGAGAAAAAATCCCTGGCCGGGAATTTCCTCAAACCGCTCAACCGGCGCAGCTCCTCCTTCCAGCAACCTCTCCGGCAGATCGGCCACGGAAAGCGCATCGCCGCCTGCAAGAATCACCATGCGTTCCAGCATGTTTTCAAGTTCCCGAACATTGCCCGGCCATGCGTAACGCCCAAATCTGGCCAAGACTTCCTCTGAGACTCCCTTGATTTTCTTCTTTCGCAGGCGGTTGAATCTGGCCACGAAATGCTCGACCAGAAGCGGAATATCTTGACTCCGCTCCCGCAGAGGCGGCGCCTCGATTGGAATGACATTGAGGCGGTAATAGAGATCCTCGCGAAAACGCCCGGCCTCCACCTCCTGTTCAAGGTCCCTGTTGGTCGCGGCAACCACCCGAAAATCAGAACTTATTGTTTTGGTGCCGCCGATCCGCTCAAACTCCTTTTCCTGAAGAACCCGCAATAATTTCACCTGAAGCATGGGGCTCATTTCCGATATTTCATCCAGAAAAACCGTACCTCCGTTGGCCAGCTCAAATCGGCCAAGCCGGGTCCTGATCGCATGGGTGAATGCCCCCTTTTCATGGCCGAACAATTCGCTTTCCAGCAGTTCCCCCGGGATAGCCCCGCAATTTACCGGCACGAATGGACCATTGCCGCGAACCCCTTCATAATGAAGAGCTTGGGCGATAAGCTCTTTGCCGGTGCCGGATTCACCCCTGACCAGTACCGTGGTTTCGGCATCGCAGACTTTCTTGATCAGGGAAAAAACCTGCCGCATGGCGCTGCTGTTGCCGATGATGGCGGCACAACCCTTCTCGGTCTTTGCCTGCTGCCGGCCGGCAGGCAAAACCTTACAGCTCACTCCGGCTTTTTCCAGTGCGTTTTCAAGGCGGGTTAAACTGATGGGCGCTTCCAGATAATCAACAGCGCCTGCCTGTAAGGCGACAACCGCATCGTTTACCGAAGGCTCGTTTGCCGCCACGATAACCGGCACCGGAACGGCTGTATCCTGAAGAGCATCCAGAAAAGTGCTGTGCGGATGAAGCGAGGACACCGCAAGAAGAATCGCCTGACACTGGTTTTCTTCAAGCCAGCGTCGGGACTCCGCCTCGGAGCGGACAACGGCGATGGGAACATCTTTCTTTTGCAGGGCTTTTACAAGCTCGGAAGAAAGACCGGAGGAATCAAGAAGCAGAAGGAGCAAGGGATTGTGCGTCATACCACCATCATGAATTTCTCGTTTTATTTTAATAAATTTCACATCTTATGTTCTTTTGTATACATTATTAACAAAAAAAGTGTCAATTTTTTTTCACATGCTATATTTTATCAATAATTATTGTAATATTATGTAATATCCAAGCTTGACCGCCATCCGGAGAGCACTTTCTCCGTCCGAAAGAAAAAGGTTTTCACATGCCGAGAGACGCAAGCACAGAAAAACCCCTCGTTGAGCTGGTTAATGTCACCAAAATCTATCCACCGGATGTTGTGGCAGCTGAAGACGTTTCTCTGCGGATATACAAGGGAGAAATCCTTTTTCTCACCGGCATGAGCGGAGCCGGCAAAACAACCCTGATCAAACTCATCTGCTGCCTTGAAACGCCCACCCGAGGCCTCATTGAGGTGGCAGGCCGGGATCTTTCCCGGATCAGTTCGGCAGGCGTCCAGCGGATGCGTCAAAAAATCGGCGTTGCCTATCAGGATTTCAGGCTGCTGGACAAGCAAACCGTGCTCCAAAATATAGCCATGGCCATGGAAGTAACCTATGCAAGCCCGAAGCTTATTCGAATGCGGGTCGATGAGCTGCTCGATTTGCTTAACCTTTCCGACAAACGTGACAAGCTTGCCGGCGAACTCTCCCGCGGCGAGCAGCAACGGGTGGCCCTGGCACGGGCTGCGGCAAATGGCCCAAGCCTGCTTCTGGCCGATGAGCCGACAGGCAACCTCGATCCGGTTGCGACTGAACTGGTCATCAATCTCTTTAATTACCTGAATGAAAGGAATGGCACGACCATTGTGGTCGCGACCCATGATGAGTCTATTTACGCCGACACGGAACACAGGGTCATGTCGCTTTCCAAAGGACAACTTTCTCCCCATCCCACTCGTGCGCCGCAACAGATCGAACTTTTTGAGGCGTAGCCCCGCCCGCCGATTTCAAAATTTTCCAGGATAAACCACTTTCTCGTCAAGGAGAACCAGACGATGCGTTTTCTGGCTTACATCTTACGCCAAACAGGAAAAAACCTCAGGCAGACCTGGGGGACGCAAATCATGACCTTGCTTACCGTGACCCTCTCCGTGCTTATTTTTGCCTTTTTCTTTCTCATCTATACCAATATGCTCCGGGCCAGCGAACGCCTTGGCAACGATGTCCGCCTCATTGTTTATCTGGACCAGGAGGTGGCGGAGCAGGCGCGCCCGGAACTTGAAAAAAAGATCCGCTCTTTCGCGCCGGTGGAAAAAATCGTTTTCGTTTCCCGGTCTGAGGCGTTTGCCCGGCTGGGCGCCCAACTTGGCAAGGAAAAGGATGTATTGAACGATCTGGGGCCCGATTTCCTCCCCCCTTCCATCGAAGTATATCCCCTGAAAACCCTGAACGACCTTACCAAGATCAGCCAGTTTTCCGACTTCCTCCTCACCCTGCCGCACGCGGCAAAGGTTCAGACCGGCAGCGACTGGCTCCGCCGTTTCGGCTATTTCACCAATCTTCTGAGGATTGTGGTTCTGTTAAGCGCGGGACTGCTCATCATCAGCATGACCTTTATCATTTCCTACACGCTTCGTCTCACGGTGCTATCCAGGCAAGGCGAACTTGAAGTCCTCAGACTGCTTGGCGCCACAAGCGCCTACATCCGGCTGCCGCTGCTGCTCGAGGGCATGTTGCAGGGCTTGCTGGGATCAAGCCTCGGAATCGCCGCACTCTATTCTCTCTATCAATGGGTCGCCAACGGTTTCAGCGGACCCGGTTTTTTAAAATTATTCAACATCACCTTTTTTCCTCCGGAAATCACCGCATCAATTCTATTGGCCAGTGTCGTTTTATGCACGGGCGGCAGCCTTTTCTCAATCAGACGATTTATCCGCATCTGACCCATGATTTTTATTTCTCACCGACCATATTCTCTCGTAATCATCTTGGCCCTGACCCTGGCTTTGTGCTTTGGCCAGCGACCATGCCGAGCTGCGGAATCAACCTCCGTGGATTCCAAAATCATCGAAGAACAAAAACGGATCCAACGCCTGAAAAAAGGCATTGAAGATCAAAAAAACAGGGTGCAGACCACCAACAAAAAGGAAACCTCCCTGATCACCGAACTGGATCGCCTGAACGGAGATATCCAGGATGAAAGCAACAAACTCAACCGGCTGAACAAGGACCTCACCAAACACGAACAGCTCATAAACGCCAAACAGGCTGAGGCCATTTTGGCAAAAGATGCAAAAGAGCAGGCAAAACGCCATATCAAAAAAAGACTCAATTCTTTTTACCGGATGGGAGAAGTCGGCGTGCTGAACGTTGTTTTTTCCACCAGCGAACTCCCCGACCTGCTGGCCTTTCGCGAGTACTTCGGCGCCCTGCTCAAGCGGGACCAGGATGTTATTCGGGAATACCGGGAAAAGATGGAGACCCTTGAAAAAACGCAGGCAAGCCTCACCCGGGAAAAACAGGCTCTTGTCGAAACCATCACCAAGGTCAAGGGCCAGGAACAGCAGCTTGCCTCCACCCGCAAGGAGCGGATGCAACTGCTGGAAAAGGTCAAAACAGAGAAAAAACTGTACCAGCTTGCGCTGAATGAACTCGAAGGGGCTGCAGACAGGCTGACCAACACGCTGGAACAGCTCAAGGACGAGGCCGCCAAGGCCCGGCAAAAGGAAGCGCAACAAAAAGAAATCCGCCCTGCTACGAGCAAGAAATCACGGCGGGAGACCCTCGGCTTTGCCGCCCAGAAAGGACGCCTCGCCCCGCCGGTTCAGGGTACGGTTACAACCCTGTTCGGCAAGAGCGTCCAAAAGAAATTCGGCATTACCACTTTTGCCAACGGCATTGACATCAAAACAGCCCCGGGCACGGAAATCACAGCCATCTACGACGGCAAGGTTATATACGCGAAATTCCTGCGCGGCTACGGCAACCTGCTCATCATCGACCATGGTCAGCAATATCTCAGCCTTGTTTCCCGCGCCGCCAAATTTTACAAGGAAGAAGGCGATACGGTCACGAAAGGCGAGGTGGTCGGGATAATGAGCGACCAGGAAGGATTGCTGGGGGAAGGACTTCACTTTGAAATCAGGCATGGGACAAAACCGGAAAATCCTCTGCAGTGGGTGAATAACGCCAAGCTCACCATAAGGGCAACCCAACAATCTCCCCGTTGATCTTTGCCTTGCCGCCACAGATAAATCATTGTTTTCCGGCCGGAACCATGCTAAATTAAAGAGAATTATCTGCACCTCACATACAAACTTCGCCTGCACAGGCCTTTTCAGTTTAAGGATCTTCCATGAAAATCTCGACAAATCGGTCGGTTACAAGAAATATTGCTCTTGCCATCGGGGTGGCGCTGGTCTCGTTGCTGGCCTGGAATTATTCAACGGTAACCGCCACTACCCAGGATACCTACGAAAGCCTTGAAGCTTTTTCCAAGGTGCTCAACCTGGTGCAGGAAAACTATGTTGAAGAGGTGGACAGCCAAAAAGCCATTGAAGGGGCGATCAAGGGGATGCTGTTTACCCTGGACCCCCATTCTTCTTACATGAAGCCTGACGACTTCAAGGAACTCCAGGTAGAAACCCAGGGGAGTTTCACCGGCATCGGCATAGAAATAACCATGAAGGATAACATCCTCACGGTTGTCTCCCCCATCGAAGGAACACCGGCCTTTGCCAAAGGGTTGAAAGCCGGCGACAAAATCGTCAAAATCGGGGATGAGCAGACGCAGGACCTGAGCCTCATGGAGGCGGTAAAACGCCTGCGTGGCCCGAAAGGTTCGGAGGTAACCATCTCCATCCATCGCAAAGGCTGGGCCGACCTCAAGGAGATCACCCTGATCCGCGACATTATCCCGATCCACAGCGTCAAATCGAAAATGCTGGAGCCGGGCTATCCGTACATCCGCATCATCAACTTCCAGGCGCAGACCACGACCGACTTCAAAAAAGCGCTCACCGACCTGGAAAAGGAAGGGAAAATCAAAGGACTCATCATTGATCTGCGGAATAATCCGGGCGGGCTCCTGGACCAGTCCGTAAAAATTGCAGACATCTTCATCGATGACGGAGTGATCGTCTCCACCAAGGGTCGGATCAAGGAACAGAACTCCGTCTTCTATGCCCACGGCAACGGCGGCAAGTACAAGTTCCCCCTGGTCGTACTGGTAAATGAAGGCAGCGCCAGCGCCTCGGAGATCGTGGCCGGCGCCCTGCAAGACCACAAGAAAGCAGTGATCATCGGCGCCCAGACCTTCGGCAAAGGCTCGGTACAGACAATCATTCCCATGGACAGCGGTGCGGGTCTCAGATTGACCACGGCCAGATATTACACCCCCAGCGGCCGTTCCATCCAGGCCACGGGCATCACCCCTGACATCACCGTTGCATCCCCCGTGGCCGGAGATAATGAGGACAAAGAAGATGAGCAGGGCAAAAAACCTAAATATTTACGGGAAAAAGACCTGAGGCATCACATCGACAATGGCCTGAATGACAATGTGACCCAGAAAGACGAAAAACCAAAAACCGAAGAAAAACCGAAAGCCAAGGAAAAGGTTCCTGCTCCAAAAGAAAAACCGCAGTCCGAAGAGTTGAGCAAAGATCAGCAGTTGAATACCGCGCTTACCCTGCTCAAAGGCTTGAATGTTTTTGGCAAGAAATAACGAAACCGAAGCACGATAAGTCAGCGCCCAAGGCTGACTTTGCATAAAAAAAAGGAGAGGGCTGAGCCCCTCTCCTTTTTTTATTGAGGAACCGTTACGGCTCCTGGTATTGATCCGACCTTGTCTTGAGGGGATTATTTTTCACCCCGGCTTGCTTGGGCAACCAACTCATAATAGTCGCGGCCGGCGAGATCATTGATAACCACCGCAGGAAAATTTTCCACTTCAAACCTGAAAAGAGCTTCAGGCCCAGCATCGGCAAAAGCAACCAGCTCAGCCTTTTTGATGCATTTGGACAAAAACGCTCCGGCTCCGCCGATGGCTGCGAGATACACGGCGCCATGCCTGATCATCGCCTGACGGACCTCGGCAGAACGGGCCCCTTTGCCCATGGTCGCAGCAAGCCCCAACTCGAGCAAACGAGGAGTATAGCTGTCCATCCGATAACTGGTGGTGGGACCTGCCGCGCCGATTACCCGTCCGGGCCTGGCGGGACTAGGGCCGACATAGTACAGCAATTGCCCCGCCAGATTAACCGGCAGCTCCTTCTCCTCATCCAGCAAGGCGCACAATCGTCTGTGGGTCTGATCCCGCCCGGTGTACAGCGTACCGCTCAGGCTCACCAATTGACCGGCCACCAGTGACGCCAGGGCCTCACAGGAAAAAGGCAGACGCACCTCATGCAGATTATCAAAAAAAGCCGGTTCACCGCGCAATAGCGACATAGTTTGTACAGCCCTCAATTTTTCAGCATTCAGCTGCTACATTACGATTTCCTTGTGCCGATGGGCATGGCACTGGATGTTGATTGCCACGGGCAGACTGGCGATATGACAAGGAAAGGTTTCCATATGCACTGCCAGGGCAGTGGTAATGCCGCCAAAGCCGTGCACTCCCTGACCCTGAGCATTTATCTCCCGCAGCAGCCTCTCTTCAAGCGCGGCAACATCCGCTCGTTCGCTTCTCTCGCCAACCGGACGAAGCAGGGCCTTTTTGGCCAAAAGAGCGGCTTTTTCAAAAGAACCGCCAAGGCCAACCCCGACAATCATCGGCGGGCAGGGGTTTGAACCTGCCGCCAGCACCCTGTCGATCACATGACGGACCACCCCTTCGGTTCCCGCCGCAGGCGGCAGCATGACGAGACTGCTCATGTTTTCGCTGCCGCAGCCCTTGGGCAAAAAACGAATGGTGAGACGGTCACCCGGGACCATTTCCAGATGCACTACGGCCGGAGTGTTGGTTCCGGTATTTTTGCGGGTCAACGGATCACAGACCGATTTGCGCAGATAGCCTTCCTCGTAACCCAGCCGCACACCCTCCTGCAGGGCTTCGTAAAGATCCCCCCGAATGTGGACTTCCTGGCCGATCTCAAGAAAAAGGACGCCGGTCCCGGTATCCTGACACACCGGAATCCGGTCCCGGCTGGCTATGTTGGCATTGGTGAGGAGGACTTGCAGAATATTCCCGGCGAGTTCCCCGGTTTCCCGATCCCGTGCGGCGAGGAGGGCATCGAGGATGTCCGGTTCCAGATCATGGGCTGCGGCAATGGCAAGATCGCGAACGACCTTGCTGATCTCGTTGCTGTCAATCTCTCGCATGGCAGCAAAACCGCCTACGGATTCTGCCTGCGATTGCGCAGGGCCAGGTTCTGTTGTTTGAAGGTGTGCTGGATAATTTTTTCCCGATCGTCTTCAAGAAGGAAAACAAACTCCAGAGCAACCCTGAATTTGCAACCCGACTCTTCCCCTTCGGGGGCCGGGTCGCAGGCAATAACCTTGCCGAAGGAATACACATAGATATAAGCGGGAAGAAGAACAAGATGGGTCTCGACAATTTCATCGAGTCGGGCCGGAGTATCGGTAAAAAAAGCAATCCCATTTGCACTGAGATTGGCCTTGCGCATGACCAGGGCGTCAAGAGGACTCTCCCCCCCCCTTATCTGCTTCAGCATCATGTTCATCTTGTTGTCGAGATGCTGCAAGTAATCAGCAAGATCACCGTCCCGTTCGCGCAGGTTGGCCAAGGCGGACTGGGCGCCGATAAACACCTGGATATCCGTAAGTCCTTCCTGGTTGTATGGAGAAATTCCCTGCTGAAAATCCTTGGCAACAGCCTGCATCTTTTCGGCGGAAACCGGATGAATTGACAGCATCACCCTGTCCGTGACTCGAACCGATTGCCTGCGATTTAAAGATTCCGTCATGTCTGCACCCCGCCCAGTCAAATGATATCCTCGGAACAACGCAAATAAACGCGGCCTATTGCACCCGGCCAGAACCCAAGAAATGGTCGCGCCTTCTTCCTGTAAATTCAGAACAGCCTCAAAGGAAAATCACCCCTTGCCCTTTTTAAGCAGATCCGCCACCTCGCCCTGCATGACGAAGCTGTGCTCCGCATCCGGATAAACGCCGCTCTTGACTTCTCCGCGGAAGGCGGCAATGGCTCCGGCAATCTGAGGGGCCAGATCAGCGTAACGCTTCACAAAGCTGGGCACGAACTTATCAAACATACCCAAAAGATCATGACTGACCAGTACCTGCCCGTCGCACTGCGCACCGGCCCCGATACCGATGGTGGGGATAGGGATGCTCGCGGTAATAGCTCCGGCCAACTTGTCGGGAATGCATTCCAAGACAACGGCAAAAGCTCCGGCATCGGCCAGCCCTTTGGCCTCGGCCAGCAACCGCCGGGCGGACTCGGCATCCTTACCCTGTACCTTGTACCCCCCCAACGCTCCGGCCGTCTGCGGGGTCAGACCGATGTGACCCATCACCGGAATACCTGCCCGGACCATGGCGGCAACCGTCTCGCAAACATCCAGACCGCCCTCAACCTTTACCGCGTCGCAACCCGCCTCTTTCAAAAAGCGACCCGCGTTGGTGATGGCCTCTCTGGAATCAACCTGATACGAAAGAAAGGGCATGTCCCCGACCAGAAGCGCCCGCTCCACTCCATGCTTGACTGCCCGCGAATGGTGCAGCATCTCTTCCATTGTTACAGGAACAGTGGACTCATAGCCGAGAAGCACCATACCCAAGGAATCTCCGACCAGAACGATCTCGACTCCGCTCCGATCAAGCAGCCTGCCGAAGCTGGCGTCATAGGCCGTCAGCATGACGATTTTATCCCCGGTCTCTTTTCGGTCGATAATATCGCGGACTGTCAGTTTTTTTCCAATCATATGCGCATATCCTTATCACCCGCCGCTCTTAAAACGGCAAACCGACCGCCTCGCCGTTGCCCGTTTCCGCATCCTGCCTTTTGGTAAATGGTCGGCCGAAATGTTCATACGCTGCCTGGGTTGCCATTCTGCCACGAGGGGTTCGCATCAGAAATCCCATCTGGATAAGAAAGGGCTCATAGACATCCTCGAGAGTGGTCTTTTCCTCGCAAGCCATGGTTGCCAAGGTTTCAAGACCAATAGGCCCGCCCTGGAACTTATCGATGATGGTCAGAAGAATACGCCGGTCCATCTCGTCCAGCCCTTCCTGGTCCACGCCCAGCATGTTCAGAGCCTCATCCGCAACCTGGGCGGTTATGCTGCCCTGGGCCTTTACCTCGGCAAAATCCCGCAAACGTTTGAGCAGCCGGTTGGCAATCCGTGGAGTTCCCCGGGAACGGCGGCCGATCTCCAAAGCCCCGCCCGCATCCATGGGCACGCCCAAAAGGCTGGCCGACCGTTTGACAATGGTCACCAGCTCTTCCGGGGTATAAAAATCAAGGCGCAGCACCATGCCGAACCGGTCGCGCAACGGCGGAGTCAAAAGACCGGTTCGGGTTGTCGCCCCAACCAGGGTGAAACGCGGCAAATCCATTTTGACGCTGCGCGCCCCGGGCCCCTGGCCGATGACCAGATCCAGCTGATAATCCTCCATGGCCGGATAGAGAATCTCCTCGACCACATGATTGAGGCGATGAATTTCATCGATGAAGAGGACATCGCCCTCCTGAAGGCTGGTGAGGATGGCGGCCAAATCGCCGGCCCGTTCGATCACCGGGCCGGAGGTCACCCGGATACTGGCACCCATCTCATTGGCAATGACGTAGGCAAGGGTAGTCTTGCCCAGACCGGGAAAACCGTGCAACAGGACATGGTCCAAGGCTTCACCCCTGCCCTGTGCGGCCTTGAGGGCAATACCGAGATTGTTTTTCAACTGCTCCTGGCCGATGTACTGATCAAGCAATTTGGGCCGCAGGGCATGGTCGACCGGCTCAACTTCTTCGGCCACAGGAGAAACCAATCGTTCTTCGTGATTCACACCAGGGCCCTCAAGGTCTGACGGAGCAATTCTTCAATTTTCATGACGGCAAAGCCTTCATCGCCCACCTGCTGCTTGACCAAGGCCAGCGCCTCCCTGGCCCGGGCCGCAGGATATCCGAGATTCAGCAGGGCTGAAATCGCATCATGCACCCGCTCGTCTTCTCCCGCCAACTTCAGGGGCGGAGCAGCAGCGGACAACGCTTCAGGCACGAACTGCACCTTGTCTTTCAGCTCAAGACAGAGCCGCTCCGCCGTTTTCTTGCCCACTCCCGGCAATCGGGTAAGACGGGCCAGATCATCGTGCAGGATGGCCCGAGCCATTTCCGCCGGAGAAATCCCGGCAAGAATATGCATGGCCACTTTCGGCCCAATGCCGGAAACCGTGTTCAACAACTGGAACATTTCCTTTTCAGTGGGTTCGAGAAAACCATAGAGATTAAAGGAATCTTCCCGAACCACAGTCTGAATGTGGAGAAAGACCTCATCCCCCTCTCCCGGCAATCGGCCCTGCCCGCTCTGGGGGAAAAAAACCTCATACCCCACTCCGCCCACATCGACAATGAGGGATTCGGGTAATTTTTTAAACAGCATTCCTCGCAGGCAGGCAATCATGATGGTGTCTATTATGGAAGAATTTTGTTGAAATCGCAACAACTGCGATTTCAACGGTTATTGCTGCGTAACTTGCTGATTTTATGGAGTGGACATGTGGCCTTCGGAGGATATTCCAAAACCACCAGTTATGACAAGAAGAGAAGCGAAAAGCTGTCAGCTCCATGCTTACAGCTTTTGATTGGCCCTGCAAATAGCCACGGCAAGCGCATCAGCCGCGTCTTGGCTGGGCGAGGCGACAAGCTTCAAGAGAACCCGGACCATTTGCTGCACCTGCTCCTTCGGCGCCTTTCCATACCCGGCCACCGCCTGTTTCACCACGGTGGGGCTGTATTCCTCCAGAAGCAGGCCATGCTGCCTGGCTGCCAGGATCAGCACTCCTCGGGCATGGCCGAGTTTCAAGGCCGAACGGGGATTGATGGCGGTAAAAATATCCTCCACCCCGGCCAGCTGCGGTTTATAGGCGCCGATAACCTCGGTGATGCCTTCGTAGATCTCTTCAAGCCGCTCGGAGAACGGCTTTTTTTCCGAAGTCCGGATCACCCCGCAGGTAACAAAGGTAAGGGTGTGGCCCTGACGATCGATCACTCCGTAGCCTGTGGCGCGCGAACCCGGATCGATCCCGAGAATGCGGACGGTTTCCTTTCCAGTTTTGGCTTTACCCGGGGTCATATATCAGGAAATTTTTTCCATCAATTCATCGGGGATATCAAAATTGGCATGCACCTTCTGCACGTCATCGAAATCCTCCAGATTGTCGATGAGTTTCATCAGGGAAATGGCTGTCTTTTCCTCGGCCACCTCAACTGTGTTCTTGGGGATCATGGAAATGTCGGCCTCGACAAAGGTGACTCCGGCATTCTCCAGCGCCTCCCGCACCGCGTTGAAATCCTCGGGGGCAGTCAGAATCTGGAAGATATCTCCCTCCTCGACCATATCCTCGGCCCCGGCTTCCAAAGCAAGTTCCAGGAGTTTTTCTTCGTCCATCGAACCCTTTTCCACCAACAGGGAGCCTTTTTTATCAAACATGTAGGAAACGCAGCCGGTCTCGCCCATGTTACCGCCGGACTTGCCGAAGAAGAAACGCACCTCGCCCACTGTCCGGTTCCGATTGTCGGTGAGGCAATCAACGAGCACCGCCACCCCACCCGGCCCATAGCCTTCGTAGGTGATCTCTTCGTAGTTCGCTCCTTCCAGGCCACCGACCCCTTTCTTGATGGCACGTTCAATATTGTCCTTGGGCATATTCACGGCCCGGGCCGAGATAATGCCGGCGCGCAACCGGGGATTGGCCTCTGGGTCACCGCCGCCCATACGGGCAGCAACGGCAATTTCCTTGGCAAGTTTGGTAAACATCTTGCCGCGCTTGGCATCCTGGGCGCCTTTGCGATGTTTGGTATTAGCCCATTTTGAATGTCCGGCCATGATACTTTTCTCCTGAAAATTAAAAATTAAACATGATGCATGAAGGGTGGAATTTCAGCCAAAACAACACAAGATGCGACAGAGGTTGCCCCGCTGTTTCCGTAACTCATCACTCTTCATTTTTCATTCTGCACTCTGCATTTTCCTGAATCCCATCCCCAGCACAAACACCTCGCGGCTTTCCGGACGGGAACTTTTCGGCTTCACTATCTTGGTGAGGTTGAAATAGGGACGCACCTCATCCACAAATGCCTTGAAATCCTCACCCTCGAACACCTTGCAATAAAAGTTGCCGTCTGGCCGCAACATCTCCTGAACGATTTCCAGCACCTTTCGGGAAAGATCCAGCGAATGCTGCTGATCCGCCCATTTGTTGCCGGTGGTACGCGGGGCCATGTCGCTGATGATCACCGCGAATTCCGGACAGATACCGCGCACCCGGGCCAGCACCTCGGGACTCGTGATGTCGCCGTGCAGAAAGGTAAACTTCCCGCTATGCCCCTTGGTGTTGATCTGTCCGAAATTAAGATCAACTCCGACCACCAGCCCCTGCGGACCAACAACCTGAGCCGCGTACATGGACCAACTGCCCGGCTGGCAGCCGAGATCCAATACCGTGTCGCCCTTTTTCAGCAGCCCATACTTTTTCTGGGCCTCTTCCAGCTTGTAGACCGACCGGGCAGGATACCCCTCTTTCTTGGCCTTTCTGAAGTAATGGTCCTGAACTTCTTTCACAACCCTGCCACCTTGGTTGAGTATGCGCGAATATCGTACTGATCCGCAAAAAACATCGCTCAAAAACCGTTATATTTAGTCTGTTTATCACGTCTTGACAAGCATAAACCCCATATGCTCAAGGATGGCGCCAAGGACTTGGCAAAGTGACGATGCGCGTGAAAACAGCTATTGAGGTACTGCATGAACCCTGTTTTTTCCGGAGTGAGACTCAACCGGGAATATGTGATGTTTCTTGAACCCCGACAAAGGGCACTGGACATTCTGTTGTCAGCAATGAGATAGCCCGGTTTCCCCAGATAACATTATTTCGCCTTCAGTTTTCCTCGCTCACACGATACAATACCAATAAGGCTTGTTGTCCTGCCCAATTTGCAAAGCCCTGCATTCGGTTTTTTTATCCTTTTTAGATACAACAGGCCCGGCAACGTTCAGAAGCGGTGTGTTCAACTCAATTCCCTCAACCTTAACCAAGGAGAATACCCATGTCTGAGAGTGTTTACAAAATCATCGAACTGGTTGGCTCAAGCCCGGTTTCATGGGAAGAAGCGGCTCAAAACGCGGTCAAGTCAGCCAAAATGAGCCTGCGCGATTTGCGCATTGCTGAAGTTGTCACTCTGGATATGAAGATTGACGAAAATGGCAAAGGGGTTATCTTTCGGGCACGCGTGAAACTTTCTTTCAAGCTCGTTTCAGACTAACGGGCATCTCTATCAAAATCTTCCGGAAAACCCGGAAATACGAAGGGCCGCACAAGAGGGGTCGGCATGAGCTGACCCCTTTTCCGTGCATCCTTGTCGCACCCAAGGACCAGAATGTCAGCATCCACACAACATGTCGTCATCGTCGGAGGCGGCTTTGCCGGCCTCAATGCCGCCAAGGCGCTTGGCAACCAGGCCGGGATCCGGGTCACACTGGTGGACCGACACAATCATCATCTCTTCCAGCCTCTGCTCTATCAGGTGGCCATGGCCGCCTTGAGCCCGGCGGAAATTGCCGCGCCGATCCGGCACATCCTTGCCGGGTATCGCAATATCACGGTACTGCAGGATGAGGTCACAGGCGTCGATCTGGCCAACAGACAACTGGTCGCAAAAGAATGCACACTCGCTTATGACTACCTGGTCCTCGCCTGTGGCGCACGCCACTCCTACTTCGGCCATGAAGAATGGGAAGAGTTCGCCCCCGGACTCAAAACCATCGAGCAGGCCACCGAAATCCGGCGGCGGGTACTCACTGCCTTTGAGGCGGCCGAGCGCACTGCGGACCCTGCCGAACAGCGAAGACATCTCACCTTCGTCATCGTCGGCGGTGGCCCCACAGGCGTGGAACTGGCCGGCGCCATCGGCGAAATGAGCCGCTACACCCTGGCCCAGGATTTTCGCAACATCAACCCAAAACTGGCCCGCATCATCCTCATCGAAGCAGGCCCGCGCATCCTGCCCTCCTTCAACGATACCCTGGCAGGCAAAGCGACTCGCGACCTGGAGCAGCTCGGCGTACAGGTATGGACCGCCAGCCCGGTCACCGACATGGACCGCGAAGGCGTGCAGGTCGGCCGGGAACGGGTGGAGGCGTCCACCATTCTCTGGGCTGCCGGCGTAACGGCTGCAACCCTCGGAAGACAACTGGGTGTGGCCATTGACCGGCTGGGCCGTATTATGGTGGAACCCGACCTCAGCATCCCCAACCACCCCGAGGTTTTTGCGGCAGGCGATCAGGCCTGCTTCACCCATGGCCGCGCCACGCCACTGCCAGGACTCGCCCCGGTAGCGCTCCAGCAGGGACGCGCCATTGCCAAAAACATCCTGCGCGAAATCACCGGGCTTGCGCGGCAGCCGTTCCAATATCTCGACAAGGGACAGTTGGCCACCATCGGCCGCAGCAAGGCAATCGTTGAGATCGGCCGCCTGCGCTTCAGCGGCTTCTTTGCCTGGGCCACCTGGCTCGTGGTCCACATCTACTATCTGATCGGCTTTGAAAACCGCCTTTCCGTGACTACGCGCTGGGGCTGGTCCTTTTTCAACTTCCGGCGCGGTGCGCGGCTTATCGTCAACAAGGAATGGCGTTTCTATCCTCAGGACAAAGGCACAAACCGATCGTGACCACTCCCGCAGGATTCAGGACCCCAAAAATCGAGATAAACAAATTGTAATTACATGTGGAGAGCTACTGACAAAGTAGCGCGTTGCCCTTTTCTTAAATTTGGCAGGCACCACATTGTGCTTCTCCTCCCAGCGACACCAACCTGTTTTGCTCGTTAAACGACCTTTCCATCAAGAAGCTTTCTCACCAGTTGCGCGAGGGAAGAGATGGCAAGCGGCTTTAAGGCGAATTCTTTTATTCCGACAGCCTTGGCCGCCTCCTCGCTGACCTGGCTGCTGTAACCGGTACAGAGAATAATCGGCAGGTCAGGCCTGACCTGCAAAATCTTTCCGGCAAGATCGATTCCTGTCAGACCCGGCATGGTCTGGTCGGTGATCACCAGATCGAACCGGCTTGGATCGCTCATGAAGGTCTCAAGAGCCTCAATGCTGCTGCCTCGTCCTGTAACGATGTAGCCTAAATGCTCCAGCATATCCCGCCCCAGCTCCACCAGAAGCTCTTCGTCATCGACAAACAAAATCCTTTCTTTACCTCTGGGAATTTCCTGCAATTCTTCCGGTTCTTTTTCCTCTTCCTGAGTTAACGGAAAATAAACATGAAATGTGGATCCTTGACCAACAGTGCTTTCAACCGTGATGGTGCCGCCATAACTTTTAACGATCCCATATGAGATCGACAAACCCATGCCGGTACCCTTGCCGACCCCCTTGGTCGTAAAATACGGATCAAATATCTTGTCAATAATATCCTGGCCGATCCCGATTCCGGTATCGCTTACCGTAAGTTCCACATATTCCCCGGGGGATATCTGCCGGCCATCAAGTAATGAGAAAGAGTCGACAACTGTCTGCCTCACTCCCACCGAAAGCACGCCACCAGTATTTTCCATGGCATGAAAGGCATTGGTGCACAGATTCATGACGACTTGATGAACCTGAGTCGGATCGGCCAGGATGGTCCCGCTCTGCTGAGGAATATCCTCCTCGATGGTGATGGTGGTGGGGATCGAAGCCCGGAGCATCTTCAACGATTCTTTGATCAGGGGCTGAATTTTAACCGGCATCCGATCAAGGGAAGACTGTCGGCTGAAGGAAAGAATTTGTTTGACCAACTCCTTGGCGCGGTGCGTAGAGGTCAAAACGTTATCGAGATCTCGAGCAAATCGTGACCCTGGCTGCGCATCTTCTTTGGCCATCTCGGTATATCCGAGGATAACGGCCAGAATATTGTTGAAATCATGGGCAATGCCGCCGGCCAAAACCCCGATGGCCTCCATTTTCTGGGATTGGCGAAGTCGGGACTCAAGGGCGCTTTTTTCCTCTTCGGCGCGGATGCGTTCGGTGATGTCGGTGTACACTCCCAGTATGGCATAGACATTGCCCTTCTCGTCGAGCAGTGGCACCTTGCTGGTATCAACCCAAAGTCTGGAGCCATCAGCCTGCTGCAGCGGCTCAAGGACATGGCGTTTGCTCTTTTTGGCATGAACCACTTCCCGGTCGTCCGCCCGATACGCTTCAGCTTCAGCCCTGGGCCAAGGAAGGTCAAAATCGGTCTTGCCCGCTATCTGATCGGGATTTTCCAACCCTACGGATTTGGCAAACACCTGATTGCACCCCAGATACACGCTCTGTCGGTCTTTCCAGAAAATGGCCTGGGGCACGGTATCCAGAATATTGCGCAGCATGGCGCGGTTTTCTCTGAGCACCTCCTCTATCTTAACCCGTTCCCTGTTCTCTTTGGAAAGATCATCGTTTGCCTGCCGAAGTTCGACAAAAGAATATTGCAGATTCTGCTGCATCTCGTTAAAGGAAAAAACCAACTGATCGATCTCATCCATTTCCCCATTGCCGGCTCGCTTCTTGTCTAGAACCAGTGGCTCATCCAACCGCTCCCGACCGAAGACGCGAAGTTGGCCGGCCATGGCAATGAGATGACGGCCGGCCAACCGATGAAAGAGATAAAAAAGTATTGAGGTGATGATAAGGATAATGACCAGCTGGCCAAACAATTCCACGGCAACCCGGCCAAGCAATCGTTTACGAATCGCGCTTTCATCGGCGTACAGGACCAGATCCCCAAGTGAAACCCCTTTCCCTCTGTACTGTTGCGCCAATGGAAAAGTATACCGGGAAGCCCCTTCAGTGGCTTCCTCTCCTATTGCGACAAGTTCCCCTTCCTCTCCGGACACTTCTACCCGCGATATTTCCGGCAGTTGCTGGATGCCCAAAGCTTGAACCCGCACCATATCCCAATCGCCAAGCCATATACTGCTCTCCATGGCGGGAACACTGCTCCGCTTCACCTCATGGACCCGTTCGTCCAACAAGCGCATCTCCCGTTTATAATCCAAATAAAACCGGCCACCGGTGCTGGCGACAATCAAAAGCGCACTGCTGCCGAGCAACGCCAGAATCAGCTTGGAGACGATGGAGGTTTTACGGATATGCACCATGATCCACCTCGAAAAGAGGAGCAGGCAAAGTCTGTCTGCCAATATTCACGAAAACATCTTCCTCTTTCATTTTCTTCAATACTGCCGCCAGCGGAGCCACCAATCCGGCATGTTTTTTATTAAGATAAAGATACATGGGCCGCACGGCCAACGGTGAATTCTGAACGCGGCAATTTGCAATGCCGAGTTGCTTCACCAAACCATACCCCTCGTGACGGGCGTAAATCACCACATCGACTCTGCCGTTTTTGAGCAGTGTAAAAAGCTGTTCTTGATTTTTCGCAGAGGTAAGCTTCTTGACTCCGGCAAGGTTCTCTTCCAATATTTTCCAGCCGCGGACGATACCTACATGGTAAGGCGCGAGCGCCGCCCAACTGCTGTCGGTCAGATTGACGGTGGTGGAAAAGGCGACAAACTCAAAATCATCGAGCTGCTCCGGCACCATAACCAGGTTTCGGTACCGTCTTTCAAGTCCGGCGATGCGGACGAAATCGCCATCGTCGATGCCGCGGTCGGCGTTTTGCAAAGAGCGCTCAGCCGGAAGATGACCGATAATTATGGGTATTTTCAACCGACTGAATGCCTCCAGAAGTATCCGGTCGTAATATCCGTTGTGAGAAACCGTGGAAAGTGGTGGTCCGGCAAAGGTGTTCAATGAGAGGGGCTGTTGCGCATGAATAGGCGCCGCCACCCCCAGCAGAGACAAAAGCCCCAGAAGAAACCCTTTCATCATCCGCACCCTCCACCCATCAATAATCATGCAATCTCAAGACTATGATATCAGTTCAGACAAGCAATAAACAACCAATTCCTAACTTGCTTGCCTATCGATCTCTGCCCGTAAATTGGAGCATTTAACAGAAAATGACGTTATTATGAGCAAATTTTGTAAAATGCCGTACAGTTATAAAATCTACCTGCGGGCAAGATCGGTTTTGAAATTGCCTCCGACAGGCCAACCTCATAAACTCTCCGAGAGGTAACATGCGATGAATACAAGCAAGCGAAAGACCTTCCGTGCCGCCTTGGTGCTCGCCACCACCCTTCTCCTTGCAAACCCTTTACAGTCCAGCGCCTTTGCGCCAGGCGGCGGTGGAGCCGAAATGGGCGGGAGCGGCATGGCTGGGGGTGGCATGGCTGACGGCCCCCAGATGCAAGGAATTTCCGGCAAGGTAGTCGAAACCATGAACAGCGGTGGCTACACCTATGTCCTGGTGGAAAACGGCAACGCCAGAACCTGGGTGGCCTTGCCCATGAGCACAATCGTGGTGGGGAGTGATATCGCCTGCCTGCCCGGCATGGAGATGAGCAATTTCAAAAGCTCTTCACTGAACCGGACGTTTGAAAGCATCGTTTTTTCAGCCGGGCTTGTCGCTGCCGGAAACAATGCCGCCTCAGCCGGGATCAGAGCTGCAGCCGCTCCGGCCGAGGTAATCACGGTGAGCAAGGCCGAGGGACCCGATGCCTATACCATCGGCGAAATTTTTGCGAATAAAGACCCGCTGGCGAACAAGCCGGTGGTGGTACACGCAAAGGTGGTCAAGGTCACCCGCGAAATCATGGGCAAAAACTGGCTGCATTTGCAAGACGGCACCGGCAGCCAGGCCGCCGGGACCAATGATCTGGTAGTCACCACCGATTCGCTGCCGGAAGTCGGCGAGGTGGTCACCATCAAAGGTAATCTTTCCCGGGACCGCGACTTCGGCGCCGGATACCGATATGGGGTCATTGTCGAAGGCGCGGAGGTGACCGTCGGAAAATGATACTCGGGCAGCCTGAAAATGCATTGTCGGCGATACCTCGCCATTCCATCATGTAAACTCTACCAAGGAGGCCGAACATGCCGGAATTCTGCAACCCCTTTAGCGGACTCAAAAACGACCGTAAACTCAGCCATGCGGAACTGGTCCGGACGATCCGCTTCATGATTGCCGCAGAATATGAAGCGATACAGCTTTATCAGCAAACCGCCGAAAGCACGGATAACGAGCTTGCAAAGGAAGTGCTCATCGACATAGCCAACGAGGAAAAAGAACACGCCGGAGAATTTCTCCGCCTGTTGCGTGAACTCGACCCCGATGAAGAGAAATTTTACAAAGAAGGGTACGAGGAAGTCGAGGAGATGATTCAAAAATTAAAGAAATAACCAGCCGGCCCCTGATTCTCCGGAACAACGGCTGATGTGGAGTGCATCATGAAGCGAACCTCCGACTTTTCACGAAAAATGCGATGGCTCTTCGTTGTGTTCTCCGCCATCCTCTCCCCCCTGCTCATACACCCGGATTCCGCCAGAGCAGAAGAAAAAAACCTTTTGGACGTCTGGAGCGAGATCAAAACACCCCCACCGGTGGCTGTGCAATCCGTGAGCCTTGATCCCACCAGCAGCGCCCTGCTGATCCTCGACATTGAAGAATGGACCTGCAACAAAGAGCGGCGCCCCCGCTGCCCGGATTCAGTGCCACGGATCAAGGATTTTCTCGATCGGGCACAGGCCAGGGAGATGAGCGTGGTATACAGTCTGACCACCAAAGGCGCTCCCCAGACGATTCTGCCCGAGGTACGGCCGCAGGGCAATGCGTTGATCGTCCAATCGAGCGTGGACAAATTTTACAATACGGAATTGGAAAAAATTCTGCATGACCGGGCGATCAAGACCGTGGTCATCGTCGGCACGGCAGCGGAAGGAGCGGTCCTCCATACCGCCACCGGTGCGGCCCTTCGCGGCTTGCAGGTCATAGTGGCGCTGGACGGCATGACCTCCGCCACCCTCTATGCCGAACAGTACACCGCCTGGCATCTGCTCAATGCCCCCGGCACCAAAGGCAAGGTTGCGCTCACGCTGTTCAAGTTGATCGATTTCAAATAATAAAGATTGCTGCAACCTCAGCCTCAGCGTTCATAATTGGCACCTCCTGGCATTGCTTTGCCTAAACCAAAACGAGCGAAAAAGCATGATCCGTTTCCTGCTTCTGTATCTGTCGGTCTACCCCCTTGTCCACTACTATGCCTTCCGCAAATTCCGGACGGCCTTTCTGCCCGACAGAAAAACCAATATCGGCATAATTCTGTTCATGTCGGCGATGATCGCGGCGCCGATCGTGGTGCGGGTGGCAGAACGAGCCGGGATTGAAACCGGGGCACGCTTCTGGGCCTATGCAAGTTTCAGTTGGATGGGGCTGCTTTTCCTTTTCCTGGCCGTTTCCGGCACCGTTGATCTGCTCGGCTTTGCGATCCGGACAGCTGAAAAGATTCGGAAACGAAAATTCGTTAAGGCTCAGATGCCGGCGCAGCGACTGTTTACCGCACAGGCAATATTGGTGCTTGCCATTTTCGGCTACGGCCTGTTCGAGGCAAACGATATTCGACTGGAGCACATTACAATCGCCAGTCCCAAAATTTCAGAACGGCTTGGCGGGATACGCATTGCCCAGATTTCGGACGTGCATCTGGGGCTTATTATCCGGGAGGGGCGGCTCAAAAAAATTCTTGCCGGGATTCAAGAGGCCCGGCCCGACATTTTGGTCTCCACCGGCGATCTGGTTGACGGTCAGCTCAACCACCTTACAGAAGAAGTTGCGCTTCTGGCGGCATTCAATCCGCCCCTGGGCAAGCTCGCCATCACCGGAAACCATGAATTCTACGCCGGATTGCAGGATGCCCTGGCCTTTACGCAAGGATCAGGATTTACTCTTTTGCGCCACCGCGGGGTTATGGTCGGCGGCATAAACTTTGTCGGCGTGGATGACCCGGCAGCCGCGTCATTTGGCAGCGAACAGGCGGAGTCCGAGCGCGAGGTTCTTTTTGCCCAGCCCAGGAAAAACTTTACGGTTCTGCTCAAGCACCGGCCCAAAATCGATTCCGACAGCCTTGGACTTTTTGATCTCCAGCTCTCCGGTCATACGCACAAAGGCCAGATATTTCCTTTCAACCTGCTCACCTGGATTTTTTATCCCCAACGAAGCGGACAGCTTACCAGCCTGGACAGCGGCTTTCTTTACCTGAACCGCGGTACCGGCACCTGGGGCCCGCCCATCCGTTTTCTGGCGCCGCCTGAAGTGACCATTATCGATTTGGTGCATGGGAATACGGCAAATTAGGGGAAAGAAATTCGCCCGGCAGATGGTTCGCCGCTTTACTGATCAACATTTCAGCAAACAAACTTTTGGCACAAGCCGGAAGTTTTTTGCGGTATGATTAAGGCTCATGCAAAATGCTGTAGGTGCGCCGGCAAACTCAGGAACCCCATCGAAGTTTTCTTCTGTTTTCACAAGTACTCGATTGCATGCAGATATACGGCCTGCGAACTGATTGCACTTGGGCCATAAACACAAGGAGAACCCCCATGGACACAGTAAAACATGGCAAATGCGAAGAATGCGGCAAAAATTATGAGGATATCCAGACAACCTGCGGCCACTGCGGGTATTCACCCCATGGGGCGACGATGAAAGCGGCTGCAGATCCTTTTTGGAAATGCGGCGGCTGCGGGAGAACCGTTCAGGCGACATCCCCACCTGAAAAATGTCCAGGCTGCGGCGAGAAATGTGACTTTAAAAATGTTACCTGCTACGCGCCTCAATGCGGCGGGCCTGGAAATATTGACCCGCAGCTGTAAGCTTCACCGGATATCGAACTGGGAAACGGGCAAAAAATCTATGGCCTGTTTCATCGCCCCAGCCAACTCTCACAATTACAAAGAGAAAAGAACACGTGCTGATTGATAAAGCCTTCATCCTGGCTGCTATTATTTTTGTCGGTATGCTCTGCCAGTGGTTTGCCTGGCGGGTAAAGCTGCCCGCCATCCTCTTTCTGCTTTTTGCCGGGATCATCGCCGGACCGCTCACCGGATTACTCAATTCCGATGATCTTTTCGGGGAGCTGCTCTTTCCTTTTATCTCCCTTTCCGTTGCGGTGATCCTTTTCGAGGGCAGCCTTACCCTGCGCTTTCATCAGATTGCAGGACTGGGGCGGGTCGTCCGCAACCTGATCTCTTTCGGGGTGCTTGCCTCCTGGCTGATCACTGCTGCCGCAACCCGCCTGGTCTTTGACTTTCCATGGTCACTTGCCCTGCTTTTCGGTGCGATCACCTCGGTAACCGGGCCCACCGTGATCGTACCCATGCTGCGCACGGTCAAGCCAACCGCCGCCGTGGCCAATATCCTGCGATGGGAAGGCATTGTCATCGATCCCATCGGCGCGACCCTGGCCGTTCTTGTCTACAAGTTCATGCTCGCCAGCAGCACCGATCATGCCTTAAGCCATACTCTGTTTGCCTTTGCCAAGCTTGTCGGTGTCGGACTGCTTCTCGGCTCCCTGGCCGGTTATCTGTATGGCAACATCCTCCGCCGCCACTGGCTGCCGGAGTATCTCCACAATGTGGCCACTCTGGGTCTGGTTGTTTTTGTTTTTGCCCTTTCCAACAGCATTCAACACGAATCCGGCCTGCTCACCGTCACCGTGATGGGCATCTGGCTCGCCAACATGCGGGATGTTTCCCTGAAAGACATCCTGAATTTCAAGGAGAGCTTAAGCGTTCTCCTGATCTCCGTCCTTTTTATCGTACTCGCCGCGCGCCTTGATTTTCAGCGTTTTATCCATCTCGGCTGGCAGGTGGTTTTCATTTTTCTTTCCATCCAGTTTCTTGCAAGACCATTGAGCGTGATGATCTCCGCCCTTGGCTCGAAGCTGAAATGGCCGGAACGACATCTGCTGGCCTGGATCGCGCCGCGCGGTATCGTTGCCGCAGCCATTGCCGCTCTTTTTGCCATTAAGCTTGAAGAGGCCGGGTACAGTGAGGCGGGCCTGCTGGTACCGCTGACCTTTTCGGTTATCATCGGCACCGTGGTCCTGCAAAGCGGTACCGCCCGATTCCTCGCCAAAAAACTCGGCGTGGCTGAACCGGAACCAAAAGGATTTCTTATCATCGGCGCCAATCTGGTGGCACGAACCATTGGCAAGGCGCTGCTACAGGCGGGATTTCGGGTTTTGCTTGTGGACAGTGATTGGGATAAAATCAAAAATGCCAGAATGGACGGCCTGGAAACCTATTACGGCGAACCGGTTTCCGAGCATGCGGACCGCAATCTTGATCTGATCGGGATAGGCAAACTGCTCGCCCTTTCTCCTCGCGGACCGCTCAACACCCTTTCCTGCATGCATTACCGGATGGAGCTGGGATCAAATGCCGTTTTTGCGATCCAAGCAGCTTCGGATCTGGAAATAACCCAAAACCGCAAAGCCATTTCCCGGCGACACTGGCGGGTGCTTTTCGGAGAGGAAGTTACTTTTTCAAGTTTGTCCAAAGCATTAGCCCTGGGCAACTGGGAGGTGCGCAGCACCAAACTCACCCAAACCTTCGATTTTAAAGCCTTTCAAAAGCAGCATGGGCATGGGGCGATTCCTCTTTTTGGAGTTACTCCCAAGGGCAGCCTCGAGGTCTTTAGCGCGGAGGAGCAATTAAGTCCCCTGCCGGGCTGGACCATTATCGCACTAGTGGAGAATACGGAGGCGGGCAATTCGACCGGCAATGCTTGACAGGAATTCCGGGGAGAGACACAAAAGGGATGTGTGGCACAAAACTTGGTGAAATCGCTCCGATTCAGCTACGGCTGTATGCCGAGAGCTGAATCGGAGGTTGTTTTGCTTGCGATCAAGCGAGGTCGAAACGGTCCAGATTCATGACCTTGTTCCAGGCCGAAACGAAGTCACGCACGAACTTTTTCCCCGCATCGTCCTGCGCATAGACTTCGGCCAGGGCTCGCAGCTGCGAGTTGGAGCCGAAAACCAGGTCCACGCGGGTACCGGTCCACTTGACTTTGCCGCTCACGCGATCACGACCCTCGAACACGTTTTCGTCTCCCGGGGTTGCCTTCCACGTTGTGCCCATGTCGAGCAGATTCACGAAAAAGTCGTTGGTAAGCGTTTCCGGCCGTTTGGTGAAAACACCGTGCTTTGACTGTCCGAAGTTGGCATTCAAGACGCGCATGCCGCCAACGAGAACCGTCATTTCAGGAGCGGTCAGCGTCAGCAATTGCGCCCGATCAACCAGCAGCTCCTCTGCCGCTACCGAGTACTTGGCTTTCTGGTAGTTCCGGAAGCCGTCCGCTTTCGGTTCGAGTACCGCAAATGCATCCGCGTCGGTCTGCTTCTGCGACGCATCCGTGCGTCCGGGCGCGAAGGGAACGACAACCTTGTGACCGGCCTTCTGTGCAGCCTGTTCCACACCGGCGCATCCACCCAGGACAATCAGATCGGCGAGCGACACCTTTTTCCCGCCCGACTGCGCACCGTTAAACTCCTTTTGAATTCTCTCAAGGGTTTGCAGCACCTTCTTCAATTGGGCCGGCTGATTGACTTCCCAATCCTTTTGCGGGGCAAGGCGAATGCGCGCCCCGTTGGCGCCGCCGCGCATATCGGAACCGCGGAAGGTGGAAGCCGACGCCCAGGCACAGGAAACCAGTTGGGAGACCGACAGCCCAGAAGCAAGAATCTTGCCCTTAAGGGCGGCAATGTCCTTGGTGGTGATCAGCTTATGGTCGACTGCGGGCACCGGGTCTTGCCAGATCAGCTCCTCCGCCGGGACCTCCGGGCCAAGATAGCGCGAGCGCGGGCCCATGTCGCGGTGAGTCAGCTTGAACCATGCCCGGGCAAAGGCATCCGCAAATTCCCCTGGGTTCTGCAGATAGCGGCGGGCGATGGGTGCGTAGATCGGGTCGAACTTCAGTGAAAGATCCGCCGTGGTCATCATCGGCCGGTGCTTCTTTTTCGGGTCGGCCGCGTCAGCCACCATATCCTCCTCGTCCACGTCCTTGGCCAGCCACTGATTTGCTCCGGCCGGGCTCTTGACCAGTTCCCACTCGTATTTGAACAACACTTTCAGATACCCCATGTCCCAGGTGGTCGGGTTCGGCTTCCAGGCGCCTTCGATGCCGCTGCTTATCGTATCGCCGCCTTTTCCGCTGCCGAAACTGCTCTTCCAGCCAAGACCCTGCTCTTCGATGGGGGCGGCTTCCGGCTCAGGCCCGACATGCGATGCAGGGCCGGCGCCGTGACACTTGCCGAACGTGTGGCCGCCGGCAACCAGGGCGACAGTCTCTTCGTCGTTCATCGCCATGCGCTCGAAGGTCACGCGGACGTCATGGCCGGAGGCAACCGGGTCAGGATTACCGTCCGGGCCTTCCGGGTTTACATAGATAAGGCCCATCTGCACGGCCGCCAGGGGGTTATCCAGTTCCCGGTCGCCGGAATATCGGCTCTTGGGCTTGTCGCTCGTGGCCAGCCATTCCTCTTCCGCTCCCCAGTAAACATCCTCTTCCGGTTCCCAGATGTCCTCACGCCCGCCTCCGAAGCCGAAGGTTTTGAATCCCATTGACTCCAAAGCGCAGTTGCCGGTGAGGATCATCAGATCGGCCCAGGATATCTTGTTGCCGTATTTCTGCTTGATCGGCCAGAGCAGACGGCGCGCCTTATCGAGGTTCACATTGTCCGGCCAGCTGTTGAGAGGCGCAAAACGCTGATTACCTGATCCCGCGCCCCCGCGGCCGTCGCCCATCCGGTAGGTGCCTGCGCTGTGCCACGCCATCCTGATGAAGAGCCCCCCGTAGTGCCCCCAGTCAGCCGGCCACCAGTCCTGCGAGTCGGTCATCAGTGCGTAAAGGTCTTTCTTCAATGCCTTCAGGTTGAGTTTTTTGAATTCTGCTGCATAGTTAAAATCCTTGCCCAGCGGATTGGACTTGGCGGAATGCTGATGCAGAATATGAAGGTTCAACTGGTTCGGCCACCAATCCCGGTTCGAGGTGCCACCGCCGGATACTTGTCTGCTCATTTTGCCCGTTACGGGGCACTTGCTGGATTCGCTCATACGATTGCCTCCTTGTATTGTTTGGACGTACTCACTGTAACTTTTTGGTTATCACTTCTCACAGGCCGACGACTTTTCAATCAAATGGTCCTGGCGCGACAACAGGCTCCGAGGGAAGCCAGAAGTGCATTCTGAGTGCCGCCAATGGCATTGCCGCCGCCGGTATTCATGATGGGTTTTGGCAATGGAATGGTGTGCCTCCCCCGTGTTGATTATTATAGTATCATAGAATAATTATGCAGTGACGCCATAATTGCATATTTGGGCAGGACCGAAAAAACATACAATAAAGTTGACTACCTCATAATTATTCTTATCAAGATGGCAAAAAAAAATCGCTCACTTCCCGCCGGCAAGGTTCGCGCATTTTCCGCAAATACCGTGCAACGTGATGTTTTTCTTGTCGATCCTGCCCCATCCGCTAATAGCCTCGGGGACCTTGGCCTCATCAAAGGAATGCCAGACAAAATCGGTTATGGCCCCGCATTGTCTGCAAATGGCATGATGGTGCTTATCAAACTCCACCTCAAAACGGGCCTGGCTTTCCACAGTTTCCACCTTGGTTATGAGTCGGTGTTTCTCAAAGGTAGCCAACGTTCGATACACAGTATCAAGCGACAGGGTGGGAAGTCTCTTCTGCAACCGCAGGTGAAGGGTCTCCGCGGAAGGATGGTCCTCGGCCATTGCCAGTTCACGGAATATCTCCAAACGTTGATGCGTGAGCTTGAGTCCGGCGTCACGGCATGCCTGCTCAAAGTCGCGTAATTTGTTTACGATATTCATGTGCGGATTTTTTTTGGGCATAAACAACGCCATCCTAATTAAGAACTATTCTTCTTTATTTTATATTCTTATTTGCTGGAGGTGTCAAGCCTCGGGCGACCTGTTTTTTTTTGCGTCGAACTTCGGAGGATAATTGTTGCTCCCACCATGGCGGACAAGTACATTTCTGAATGTGCTTCCTGTTTTTTCCGCCCTTACTGCTGAGGATACGATTATGAATCTGCGCTTGCTGCTTCCCTTGTTTGCCGTACTTGTTGCTCTCCCCGGCGTCACCGATGCCAAGGAGGTGCACCTCAAAAAAGGAGAGATTTACCGCGAACGTGATCTTGCCGTAATCTGCGAAGGCAGCCAATCCGGATCTTTGGGCCAGGCCCTGGCCTTGCGGGAATGCCAATACTGGGATGATTTCGACAAGAAATGCCTTTTTGAAAAAACCGTCTATACCTATAATACCTTGGAATGCGTTGAAGAATGCCAGCACTGGGATTCGTTCAACAACGTTTGCAACTACCAGACCAAATGCACCTTTTATCCCCGCCAGGAAGCCTTTGTCCTGAGGACCTGCGCCGAGTTCGACGACTACAGCCGTAAATGCCTCAAGACCCGCGAGGAAAAAATCGGCGCAGACAGATAGTTCTGTGGAGTCCGTATTAAGACTCCAGACCTGCTCCCTGATAAAACTTTGGCCATTAATCGAAACAGACCGGAGAATAACCAATCATTATATGTATTGACTAAAGAATATCCGTCACTCTTCCCCGGCCAATTCGCCATTAAAAATGCTGAAACTTTTCCTGTTTTTGCCGGCGAAAGCCCAAATAATCTGGATAAGTTGCCCCAAAAGCTCCGCTCTTTGCTCGTTTCTAGTTGTTGAGAAAAGAAACCTTGTGGTCTTTTGATAGTGTAAAACCTGTAAAAAATTACACGCATAATCGCTCAACGCATTCCGGTTACAAGCAACGGCGCTTATTGTCGTATTTGACGGAAGACAGGGCATCAGCGCTATACCGGTTCTAAATAATTTCACATTGACAAAGCGCATGGAATCAACCTAAAATCAAATATTAGTCAGGCATGACACATTGACCCTGTGTCAATACTGAAGAATTCAGAACTTGGTTAACAACTGCATTTAACCGTTACTGGGAGGAGGGGGACATGGCTATTAAACTTTCACGCGCTGCATTAACGAATATCGACAAACTCAACACTGGGCTCTCTCAAGTTGTCTCCGGTGTTTCAAAACCCACCACCGAACGGATCCGACAAAAAATAGGGCGTGCGAAAACGGCTGAACTAAAACAGATGGCCAGGGAGATTATCAAAGAAGTCGGGCCAACGAACCGTGCGGGTTTCCTGACCCATCCTGTCGACAAGGCTATCACCAGCGCATTAAGAAAAAATCAGGATAAAATCCGCAAAGAAATTATCACTCTCATTGAGAAGAAAGGAACCAAAGTTCAGCCCCTTGACTATTACCGACTTTACTATGACGCTTTGTCAGATTCCGGCCTGCTCAACCTTATCGACCCCAAACGCCTCGAAAAATACATGGACCTGAAAATGGATCCAAGCCGCGCTTCCGCTTGCGACACCTGCTCGCTCTGCAATGCCTGTTCCGCCTGCGCGGCTTGCGGTGCTTGCGCAATAAGCATTATTGAAGGAACGGTTGGCACAGGTGTTGTTGGCGCAACCGTAGGAACGGGTGGGTACTTCTTTTAAGTCACATCCGCCGCCGAACCACACCAACGAAGACAAATTCTCCCGAAGATGATCAAAAGCCTTGCCGGCTGACGATCATCTTCGGACATCAATTTCTGTCTTCCTGGCAATGGGTACATCTTGAGCGCTTTCGCCCGCAGATCCTCAACAATTTAATTGTCTCTATTTTTCCCAAAATGACCCAATCTCCAGATATTTCCTGGCCATTTCCTGCAGATATTGCTGAACACCACGCGCATGCGCTGCTTTTTTCTTCCCCGAATGGCGCACGCTATCTGTATGATTCTCCAACATCCTCGATCCATCCCTGGCCTTGGACAATAAAGGCAAAACAACTCGACGATGTTTACGCTGCCTCGCAGGAATCATTGCCTCCGCTTCTTGAACAACTTGGCGCCCCACCTGAATTAGCCGATTATATACAACTCTGGAGAACATCCGCCGGGGCATTCGCCCAGGAAGGTCTTCTGCAACGCGACTGCGCAACCTGTGCACCGCAACAGAGAATATATCCCTTTACAGATGCACACCCGTTGCATATCCCCGCCGAATCAACAAGCGATGATGTCCTGCTTGTTCCTCGAGCCAAAGAAAAAAAACCACCCCCTCTCCTCTTCAATCTTCCGTCGCTATTTGGCAATCTCATGCTGGTAGTTACCGATTCGTGCAATTTACGGTGCAAGTACTGCATGCTTGGTGGCGGATACGAGGGATTCAAGCCTTTGCGCGGCAAGCATATGAACTGGGATACCGCAAAAAAAGCCGTTGATCATTTCATAGCCCTGAATGATGGTCCAACCTTTCAGTCCATGCATGACCGAAAAATCAATATCGCCTTTTTTGGAGGAGAACCGCTTTTACGTGGAGAGTTGATCAAACAGGTCGTCTGCTATGCCAAAAAACTGGAAAAACCTGGATGCGGATATTGGATCGATTTTTCCATGACCAGCAACCTTACTGGCCTCACTCCCGAAATGGCCCGCTTCCTGATTGAACACGAAGTGGGACTGCAGGTCAGTATCGACGGACCGAAAACCGAACACGACAAATACCGTGTCGGCCCAGAGGGGCAAGGCTCCTTCGACTTGATGATGCAACATTTAAAAATGCTCTATGAGCTCGATGAAAATTATTTCAAACAGCGTGTGCGATGTGTCGTGACCCTTAACGGCAACTCGAATCTGACAAAAATAAAAAAGTTTTTTGAATCAGGAGCCCCTCACATCCCCCGTATCGCCTTCCTCGGAATGGTCAGAGACATGGAAACCTCTACTTTCCACAAGGCCTTTCCTTTTGACCCAAAAAGGCTGAGCAAACAGTATTTCGAACTGCTGAAAGAATATCTGAAGCGCAAAAAAAGCAAAGCCCCCGTGCAGAAAGGCGAATTCCTGTATCACCTTTTCGAAGAGCCTCTGGAAAACATATACAAACGGGTGATGACCTCAGGAATGTTGGAACGAACCCATTACACCGGCTCATGCCAGCCCGGCAGACGCTTTGCCGTGTCAACTGACGGAAAATTCCATATCTGCGAACGAATCAACGAGGAATTCCCCCTCGGCGATGTCGAAAAAGGCATTGACTGGGATCAATGCCGGAGCGTCATGGCGCGCTATTATCATGCCCTGCCCGATTGCGACCATTGCTGGGCCCGGGCATTATGCACATCCTGCGTGGCGCATAACTGCGAAAAAAACGGCTTTGATTTTGAACATCGCTGCAATCATATCCGCATTGAACTCGCTCACAAGTTGCGGACACTCTGTGCCTTGCTCGAAGAGGTTCCCGATGCATTCAAGACAGGCGACCCTCTCATCGATCGCCACGCCATGATCAATGAGCCGTCCTGAGCGGAGCAACCAGATGACATATTTTGCATTTTTTCCTCATACTCAGCTTGTCCGCGGGAAAAAGGGGGCAAGCATACATGATCTCTTTAATCAAAAATTATATTGGCTCAACGAAGCAAAGACTGCGAAGGCCATTACCAGCCTGGCTCATGGCGAATCCATCTCGGCCGCCGCGGCATCCTCTGGCCTGACTGAAAAAACACTCCAACGGAGCATCAACCTGCTTCAGAGCCTGCGACTTGGCACGCCAACTCCCCACCGAACGATATCCGAGGGGTATCGCCCGGTACTCTCCGCAGCCCAGGCAAAAGACAAAGCCATTTTTCTCTCTGGCGGCACAGTAACCTGCGAAATAACCAGCCGTTGCCTCTATGATTGCCCTTGGTGTTCGCCTAAAAATCCCCTTACAACCAAAGCCTGCTCCTGTGGAGTGTGGAGTAATCTGGCCGGCGCTTTCCCTGCGGAAAAAAGAATTTTCGCCTTGGAGAGATTGCAAGAACAGGGGTATACCCATGTGGTCATCCGTGGCGGCGAACCCATGCTTGAAGAAAACCAGCTTTTCGCCATTCTCGAAAAAGCCGCGCAGCTTGAAATAAAAAGCGAGGTACACACCACAGGCTTTTTGATAAATAATGTGAGCGCACAACTGTTCCACCGACACAACACACATCTTGTACTGATGGCCGCTGCTGACAATGAAAATGATTTTGATGCCGCAACACAAAGAAAGGGCAGCTGGAAAAAATTCCATAAATGCATCCAGATGTTGCAGTCCAACAATGTTTCTTTCACCCTGAAAGTCCCTGTTTCCATTGAGCAACCGGAAACACCACAGACATTGGCGGAATGGGCCATCGAGCTCGGTGCAACGGATATCGATTATATAATCTATGCCCCGCCGAACAATGGTTATACCGCGGCAGATTTACGCCATGTGACAGCTTCTTCAGCTCCATCGGATATGGCGGTCAGCATGCAGCAATTTTTCAAAAATGCGGAATGCCACAGCTGCTTCAACAATACCTGCTTTATCTCTGCCGACGGTAATTTATCTGCCTGCATCGGCCATCGAAAACCAATCGCCAACCTCCGAAAAACAGCGATGAGCAAAGTATTGCACCAAGACTTGCTCAATCTTTCCCGCACAGCAACATCCCGTCATGCAATGCCGGATTGTAAAGGGTGCGAATTCCGTTATGGATGCTGGGCCTGCCTGGTCAGGACAGAACAGTTACAAGGCTCGAAAGAGCAGAAGCACTGGAATTGCCTGTATGACCCGGGACAGGCCCAATGGGCGGAGTAACCCGGTGAGTACCTGGTTATGCCCATGGCAAATTACGATCCACCACCTGCCGCCTTGCGTAATGATATTCGAAAATTATTCTAAATAGTTGGAGGAACTTCATGGCCTACAACTTCCGGAATCTTGTCTTCGAAGGAGGCGGCGTTAAGGGCATTGCCTATCTCGGTGCCATCGACGTGCTCAACCAGAAAGGGATCATGGACAGCATCGAACGGGTGGGCGGCACCTCTGCCGGTGCGATCAATGCCATCCTGATCGGTCTTGGCTTCACCCAGGAGGAAACAAAAGATATTCTCTGGTCCCTGGACTTCAATCAGTTCATGGATGACGATTGGGGGGTGGTGCGGGACACGGAGCGGCTTATTGAGCAATATGGGTGGTACAAGGGTGATTTCTTCAGAAGCTGGATAGGCAAGCTGATTCGTGAAAAAACCGGCAACAGCGAAAACACCTTTGCCGACATCGAGGCGCTGAAGGAAAAGAAAAAATTCAAGTCGCTCTACTTCATGGGCACCAATCTTTCCACCAGATTCTCCGAGGTATTTTCCGCCGAGCACACCCCCAGGGTATGCATTGCCGATGCGGTCCGAATCTCCATGTCAATCCCCCTGTTCTTTGCAGCCAAACGCAGCCCGCGCGGCGATGTCTATGTGGATGGCGGAGTGCTCGACAACTACCCTATCAAGGTTTTTGACCGGGAAAAATACGTTTCCGCGGATCACTCCATGATTCCGGACTACTACGTGCGGATCAACTCCGACATAAAAAACCACGACCGGGCCATATCCCGGTATGTCTACAACAAGGGAACTCTTGGGTTCCGCCTCGACACAAAAGAGGAGATCGCCGTTTTCCGTGATCACGCCGAACCGCCCCATGAAAAAATCGATACCTTCTTCGATTATGCCTGGGCGCTGGTCAGCACCATCATGGACGCCCAGCAAAACGCCCACCTGCACAGCGACGATTGGCACCGCACGATTTACATCGACACTCTCGGGGTCAAAACCACCGAGTTCGACCTTTCCGACGAAAAGAAAAAGGCGCTGGTGAAATCCGGCAAAGAAGGGGCTGAGGCATACTTCACCTGGTTCGACAGCGCAAGCCCGTCCGAAGCACCGGTCAACAAATAAACGCATCGCCCGCGACCATATCGCTCAACCATTTTTCGCAGAACAAAAACACAAAAGGGGTCGGAACCATGAGCAATTCAATCAAACGTATCTGCCTCTTCTCGGCCATGGCAACAATTGCCGCTGTGACATTCATCGCACTTCCTGTGTCGGCGCGGGACGAAAAATGCATTGCCGAGTGCAAGCAGCGCCACCGCGACAAAATCGAGATCTGCGACGATCTGGTGAACAGCAGCGGCAGCGTCTATTACCGCAACACTGTCTGGCACAGACAATGCCTGCAGGAAGCACGCACAGAATTCGACAACTGCCTCTCGACTTGCCAATAACACAGGCTGAAAAAATAGCTGTTCCAAGCATGAGTAATCCATATCCTTGAAAGACAACTCCGCCTCATCACTGCCAATTCTCTGAAGGCAAATTTTCCATTCACACACAGGCTCATAAATTAAAGGGTACAAAAACCTTAAGCAACACCAAGTCTGGACAAAATGACTCGCCAGAAGGTATAGAGATAGAGTCATCTTGCCCGGGTTGGCTGCAGCTGCGCTCATTACTTATTTGGACTTGCTATTCCTTTGCTTTTCATGGGCTCAGAACGAAAGAAAAGCTTACCCAGCAAACAATTTGGGATGTTCCAAACCCAGCGGAGGGCTTTCATGTCACGCCAAATTTGTTACTGTTTCGGCTACACCGAAGAAGATCTGCGGCAGGATGTATTGCGCCACGGGCGTTCGCTGATCATGGAGCGCATTATTTCGGAAAAAAAAGACGGCCAATGCCGATGCGCTGAGAAAAATCCTGCGGGCCGG